>Ga0256838_1000324_pt1 | contig 31716 bp, 36 predicted proteins | sample 4571419metaG_FD_185978 | JGI IMG/M metagenome (GOLD analysis project Ga0256838, IMG submission 185978) | Hydrothermal vent microbial communities from Guaymas Basin, Mexico - 4571-419 | ecosystem: Environmental > Aquatic > Marine > Hydrothermal vents | place: Mexico: Guaymas Basin | collected... | reverse complement strand
AGTAGCTTCTTTTTTATCTTCACCTATTGGATCTTGTAAAGTTTGTATATGCTCATAAATTTTAAAAGCAAAGTAAGCTGAAGCACCTAGTAACAGTATCTGTATCATTGTCATCTATCATCTCCATTAAATATATTTTTATTTATCGTTTTTATAAACTCTAAAGGGTCAACCTGAGTACCCTCAACTCTTATAGCAAAATGAAGATGGGGTCCAGTTATACGACCTGTACTTCCACTAAGCCCTATAATCTGACCTTTTTTTACTATATTACCTTTTTTTACTTTAAACTTACTAAGATGATAATAACAACTATATACACCATGTCCATGGTCTATAATAACAGAATTACCTGCATAAAATCTATCTTTTGCTAAAACAACTTTTCCATCATTTGCACACTTAATTGGAGTTGGTTTTTTAGCCCTAAAATCTACACCACTATGATAACCTTTTAAAGTTCCATTGTAAACTCTAGCCTTTCCAAACTCACTTGTTATCTTAGTGTTTAGTGGTATTATAAATTTTGAAGTTATATAGTTGTGTTTTGAAAAGGTATTATAAATCTTCATAGCATTTGCATACTCTTTTGATATTCTTTTTTGAACTTTTTTACTTGTTGGATTTACTTTTTTTGCACTTACTTTTATACTCTCTTTTTTATAATGAGCATCTTTTATCTCTATCATAAAAAAAGCTGTATTTGTCTTTTTAGCAACATCATATACTACTTTTAACTCTTTTATATCTGGCTTAGTATAGTAACTAACAGGCACTAAAGCATACAACTTACTTTTATCTACAGGATTTTCATATATTGGATAAGAGTGTTTTAAAAATTCAATATTTTTATATTTAACACCTTTTTCTTTTTTAAATTCTATAAATATAGTTCTTCCATTTTCTATAGTTGAATTTTTTATCTTGATATCAACAGCAAATAAATTCGATATAAAAAAAAGAATTAAAAACAAACTTTTCATTAGTACTCTTTCATAGCTCTTGCTATATCTCTTTTTTGGTCTTTTTCTTTTAAATCGTTTCTTTTATCGTGTAGCTTTTTACCCTTGGCTATTGCTATTTGAACTTTTACTATATTTTTAGCATTGAAGTAAAGTTGGAGTGGAACTATTGTATATCCACCTCTTTCTACTGCTTTTTGCATCTTTTGTATCTGTTTTTTATGTAAAAGAAGTTTACGACTACCTCTCTCTTCATGCCCATAAAAATGGTGCGTAGTTTCTAATCTTCCTATATGCATATTGTATAAAACAACCTCACCGTTATCGATGCGGATAAAACTATCTTTTAGATTTACTCTCCTAGCCCTTATACCTTTAACCTCACTACCAGTTAAAACTATCCCAGCTTCAAACTTTTCCTCTATAAAATAATCATGCCATGCTTTTTTGTTTTTTGCATATACTTCACCCATATTATCCCTCTATCTTTAGAATTTCTTCTTTTGATAAACCTGTAGATAACACTATAGTATCTGTATCTACACCAGCTTTCAAAAGATTTTTAGCTATAGCTAATGCTTTATTTTTTTCACCCTCTTTAAGTCCCTTCTCTAAACCCTTCTCTAAGCCCTGTTCAAGTCCTTTTTCTAACCCTTCTTTTAAACCTTCTTTCAGACCTTCTTTTAGACCTTCTTTTAGACCTTCCTCTTTAGCCATCTCTTTTGCATAATCCATTACATTTTTGTAATCTAATCTTGCTTTTAAGTCTTGTTGGTATGCCCATTGTTTCTCTTTTGGTAGTGCTAGAAACTCTGCTACATCAAATGCTTGATTTAGTAGTTTATCTTTTTTAAATGTTTGGGGTATTTTATTTAGGTTATTTAGATTGTTTAGCATATATAACCAATATTCTAGGTGATTTGATAACTCCTCTTCTTTCTTTTTAAATTTTGGCATCTCTATGTAGTAGTAAGTTAATTTATCGTAAAAGGTTTCTTTTGTATATGTGTTACATAGTTGTACTTTGGTTAGGTAGTTATCGTTATGTTCATTTTCTATCATATTGAACTCTAGTATCCCTACAAAGTAAACTTTTTTTAGTTCATAGTCCCAGTCCCCTCTACTTGATTGTTCTTGTATAGGAAAGCTTGTGTAGTAGATGCTTCTATCTTTAAAGTATTTTTGTTTACTTCTTTGTAGTTCTACTATAAAGTTATTATTTTTTTCATCTGTACAAAACACATCAAATATAGCTTTTCTATCTATAATATTTAGTCCTAGTTTTTCTAAGTTTCTGTACTCTATATCTACTATCTTATCTTCTATATCTAACAAATCGTTTAAGAAGCTGATAAGTAAGGCTTTATTTTCTTCTGTGCCAAATAACCATTTAAAGCCGAAGTCTGTAAATGGATCTATATATTTATCGTGGATTGTCATACACATTTTACACTCCATTTATAATTTTGAGTAAGAGATTATAACTTATTTTATTTAATCTAGCTTTTTAAAAATACTTGATACAATAAAAGATAAACTTCTTGTATAAGGTATAAAATGAAAGTATATAAAAGTTCTCAAATAGTTGGCTATAAATATTATAACGGTTTTAAAGTATTTAAAAAACTAAAAGTTGGTGTTAAGTTAAAACTTAAATATGAAAGTGATAATATCTATGATGAAAATGCAGTAGAAGTTTATTATAAAAAAACAAAACTTGGTTATCTTCCAAAGCATCAAAATTATTCCATAGCACAAATTTTAAAGCAAGGTCATAATATATTTAAAATTTATGTGCAAAATATTGATAATAATACTAATAATATATATGTGGCAATCTGTATTAAAAAAAATAAATAAATGCACAAAAACATATTTAAATGGGATAATTATTCTGACCAACCAGCCATAATAGAAGATAAAGCATATAAAAAACAGATGCGAAAAAAAGAGTTTAACTCATTAGTAAAAACACTTTTTACATCTATTACGGTATTGCCATTGTCTTTAGTGATGATGCCTTTTGTAAAAAGAAAAGAGATAAAATCTGATGATTTTTTTAGTATCGGTGTTGATTTTCAAAGAGAGCCAGAAAAAACACTAGAATTCTTAGAAGAGTTAGGAATTGATAGAGTTTTACTTCGTTTTAAACTTTGGGAGATGGATTCACTAGATGAACTAAAATCATTTGTAGCAAAACTAGATGGTAAAAAAATCATCCTAAAAGTGATGCAAGATAGAGAAAATGTAGAAGATTTAGAACTTTTTAGAAACAATCTTAAAACAGTTTTTTCAACTTTAGGACAAACGATAGAAACTTACGAAATAGGCTCAACCATAAACCGTGCAAAATGGGGCTTTTTCTCAGTAGATGAGTATCTAAGATTTTATAAAACTGCTTATGATTTAAAAGAAAATGAGTTTTCATCTTTAAAACTTATCGGTAGTGGGGTTATCGATTTTGAGTACCATTTTACTGCCCATACACTTTTTAACTTTTTCAAGTTAAAGTATGATGGCATCTCTTCACTTTTATATGTAGATAGAAGAGGCGCTCCTGAAAATACTCAACTAGGCTTTACACTTTCAGATAAGATAGCCCTACTTAGCACTATGGTTTGGTTAAGTCCTAAAACTAAAAATATACTTCATATAACCGAGACAAACTATCCACTAAGTGGTACTGCTCCCTATGCACCAACAAGTGAGTATGAGTGCATCTCAGAAGAGTTATATGCTGATTTTATGCTTCGTTACTATCTTTTGGCTTTTGCATCTCAACAAGTAGATAGTGTAAGTTGGCATCAACTTATGGCTAAAGGTTATGGACTTGTAAATGATGTCGATGAGATGCAAAAAAGAGAAGCTTATTTTGTATATAGATTTATGGTTAAAAACCTTAAAAATGCTCAATTTTTGAGACTTGATATAAAAAGAGATTACTATATATTGCAATTTTGGGTTGATGATAGACTTTTACAAATCCATTGGAGCTTAAAAGATACAACACTTAAAAATGAAGATTTTTTTGAAGTATATTCAAGTGCTGGAGATATGATAATGGATGAAACATTAGAGATAGGTTCATCACCACTTTACATATATATAACAAAAGAGGTTGGGGAGAAGATAAATTGTATATGAAAATCTTGATTATTTTACCAAACTGGCTAGGTGATGCTGTTATGACTACACCAGCCATAGAACTTTTAGCACTTCACTATCCAAATGCTAAATTTACTTTTGTTGGCTCTTTTGTTAGTATCGAAGCACTAAAACATCATCCTCTTTGTGAAAAAGCTGTTGTTGATGAAACTAAAAAAGCAAAAAATAGACTTATAGCAACTTACAAACTAGCAAAAGAGTTAGGCGAATTTTCATTAGCTATAACCTTTAGAAATCAATTACATTCATCTTTACTTTTAAGATTTACAAATACAGTTGTTTGTTGTGCAAGACAGTCTTGGCACTCTATGTTTTTACTCTCACACACTCCAAAGATACCAACAAACCAACACTTAGTAAAACAGTATGCTGAACTAGCTATGGTTGATACTGATGGTTATGATAAAAACACTATCCCACCGTTAAAACTCTATATAGAAGCTAAAAAGTTTGATAAACCAACTTTAGGTATAAATGCAGGTGCAACATACGGAAGTGCAAAACGGTGGTATCCTGAGAGATTTGCAAAAGTAGCTTCTGAGTTTAGCGATAGATATGACATCATAATATTTGGTGGTCCAAATGAAGTTGAGATGGCAAAAGATATAGAACAAAATCTTATATCATTAGGTGTAAAAAACTACACAAACCTAGCAGGAAAAACAACCATAGATGAACTTTGCTCAAACATAGGTGGATGTTCTCTTTTTATAACAAATGACAGTGGACCTATGCATATAGCATCTGCTTATCAAGTTCCAACAGTAGCCATATTTGGACCAACAAGATACAAAGAAACAAGTCAATGGATGAATAAAAAAGGTGTTATAGTAAGACATGAGATGGAATGTAGCCCATGTATGAAAAGGGAATGTCCACTAAAACATCATGAATGTATGAAAAGTATAACTGCTGATGAAGTTATACTTAAAGTAGATCAAATTATTTAGTGAGTAGTACAAACAGAACAAACATCAAAAGTTCTAAATACAAAAAGAGCTTCCTCTTTTGTTAACCCTTTCATAGCTAACTGCACTGGTGTTGGTTTATCTGGTGTAGAGCTACCTATATTAAATTGAGTTGGTGTGATTATTTTATAACTCTTTATTATACCCATTTCCAATTCTATTTTATGAATTAAAGGTCCTCTTGGTGCTTCAACTATACCTATACCTTTTGCAGATACTTTTTCTATATTTTCTACTTTAGTTATAGATTTTTCATATATATCTATACCATTTATAAGTTTTTTAGCATGATTTAACATATATCCTAATTCAAAAATTCTTGCCATAACTCTTGAGTATGCACTATCTTTGTATCTTCTATGCATATTTTTTATAATTGGGATGGAATTTGACATCATCCTTGCTAATGAACCTGTTTCATAGTACTCATCATTATATAAAGCATTTAAAGCATAAGTTTTTTCATTAGGACTATAGGCTTCTTCAGTTTTTATATATTTAGAATTAACTTTAAAAGTTCTTGTATGTTTAAGTTTTGAAACATTTGTAAAACTATGTTCCCCCATAATTAAAAATCTATCATGAGAAAAACCTTTATGATGCATATCTATAGAGATAAGTGCTTTTTCAAGATTTGATATATCTGAAGATATATCATTAAAATCTTTACAAGATTTAAAAGATAAAAATTTTTCTAAAGAAACTCCTAAACTCTCCTTTTCAAAAAAAGATATTAATTCATCTAAATAATTTTGAGCTTGCACTATATCTATATCTGTTGGATCACAAGTGATTCCAGCTGGCACCATATATGAAGAATGAGGCCATTGTCCCCCAAATATAGCAATTATTTTAGAAGCTATAGATGCACTAAATGCACCTTTTAGTGGCTCTTTAACTAAAGATAAATCCACAATCTTAGATAATTCAGGAATAATAACCATATAAAGCCACTTAAAGTGATTTTGAATCATCTCCATAATAAGGGTTAATTCCCTGATTTTTTGTATTTTATCAGTTAAATTTATTTTAAAACCAGCATTTTTATATGCATCTTCTATCGCCCTTACTGTTGCCATTAAGTGTGCATGTCCACATATACCACAAACACGAGGAGTTATAACCAATGCATCTAATACATTTTTACCCTCTAACATCATCTCCATACCACGAAAATGTGCAAAAGATATGGTTGAAAATTCAACTCTATCATCTTTCATATCAAAAGATACAAATGCTTCTCCCTCTATCTGCTCAATCAGTTGTTTTATAATCAATAAGTTTTCCCTCTAATCTTTTTATATGAAATGTTTTTGCAATACCTGCCATAGTAAGATAACTTCTTTTTGGAACACCTAATGGTATATCTTGCGGAATCGACATATTTGTTTTTGTTTTAAAAAAGTTTTCTCTTGGAAAATCAGGTTCAGTACAACCAAAACAAGGTGTTCCTATACGAGTTTTTGAACTAACTTCATTCCAAAGTATCTTATTGCAAGATGCATGTGTCATGGGAGCACGACAACCCTGTTCATAAAAAAGGCATCCCTCTTTTTCACCAAAGTTCTTAGCATCTACTTTCCATTCAAAATATTCATTTCTTGTGCATCCGTGATGTGACAAATTACTGTATAATTCAACTGGACGATATAAATCATCTAATTTTATATTTTTATTATTAGCTATCATGCTTAGTGTATAACCTAACCATTCTGGATGAATAGGACATCCTGATAAATTTATAACTTTTTTATATAATTTAGTTAATACACCAATAAAATCATCTCCATCATATAAGAGTCCACTGTTTCTATCAGGAGCCGATGCTTTGAACATACCTCCAAAACTAGCACAACTACCAACTGCTATAATATGTTTGGCATCATTTGCATAATGAATAAGAATATCTTTTAGTAAAACACCATTTCTCTGCATAAGAGGGTCAAAAGTACCTTCAAAAATCAATACATCACAACTAAGAGAACATTTTGATATATCAAAAAAACTATACTTTACCTCCATAAATGGTAAATAAATAAGTTCAAATTTAGATAATAACAACTCCAAATATGATAAATTTAAAAAAGAATGTGTGTTCCCATTACAAGTAACACCCTGCAACCAAATCAGGGTTGGTTTTTTATCTTGACTTAAGAGCATTATAGATATTTTGAGATATTGATTCTTTATAGTTTTCTAATGGTTCAGGTAAAATTTTCTCTCCAAAAAGAAAAACCATACCACCTAGATATCCCATAAAAAGCCCAAAAGCACTAAAAAAATCTTGATCATATAGATCTCCACTTTCAACACCATCATTAAAAAACATCATCATCTCAGTAACAAAAGGCGAAACACATAGCATACCCTCGCAACCATCACTAAAAACTTCACGATTTGATAAATATACTCTTAGAAAATATTCTATCATTTCAGGCTTTTCATCTGCTATGTTAAAATACATAGATACTATTTCATATATTTTTTCATCTGTAGAGATATCTCTTTCATTAATATCTCTGATATTATCTCCTAGATATTGAGAGATATACATAACCAACTCTTTTGCCAAAACATCTTTTGAATTAAAATAGTTATAAAAATTTCCAACACTCATGCCAACTTTTTGAGCAATATCTGGTATAGTTGTTATATAAAAACCTCTTTCTGAAAAAAGTTTTAAAGAAGCAGAAATAATACTTTTTTTTCTTTCTGCTTTTGTAATTCTAGCCATAAATAACCTTTGTTATAATTAGGATACAATTCTATCATTTTATTTCATTTTATTTGTTTAAAAAGCTATTGTATTTGTTTTTGATTTGTTAACTGCTGTAGATAGTTTGATATATTTATAAGTGAAAATGTTACTAAAAATATCATAAGTCCTGGGAAAAAACTTACCCACCAAGCAATCTCGATAACTTCTTTTCCACTACTTAAAATTGTACCCCAACTCATTTGTGGAGCTACAATACCAAGACCTAAAAAGCTAAGTCCACTCTCTGCAAGTATCGCTCCACCTACTCCAAAAGTAAAACTTGTAAAATAGATAGGGGCTAATAATGGTGTATAATATTTAAAAAGTATTTTAAGTTTATTTACTTTTGCTATATTTAAAATCTTTATATATGGTTGTGAAGTTATTTTAAAACTCTCAGAACGTATAAGTCTAGCTGTTGACATCCAACCTGTTAAAGATATTATCAAAATCAGAACTAAAGAAGAAGCATTTATGTAACTAACAAGTGCCAATAGTAAGAAAAAAGTTGGAAAAGTTAAAAATAGATCAACTAAGATAATAAAGCTTTTATCTATAAAGCCTTTAAAGTAACCAGCCATGGAACCCAGTAAAAGACCTATAAAGGAGGCAATAAAAGCACTTCCAACACCAATAATAATAGATATTTTTCCACCATCTATAACTCTAGCTAAAATATCCCTTCCCAATCTATCAGTACCAAATATATGTTGAGAAGAAGGTGCTAAAAGTATAGAATCTGCATCTAATAGATAAGCATTTGTAGGATAAAAATAACTTCCAAAGAACACAAAGAAAAATATAAATATGAGTATAAATATACTAAAAAATGGTATATTTTTCATAGTAGCTATTTTTTTATACCAAGAAGAGTGTCCATCATTTGATCGATAGTAGTTATAACTTTTGCAGCTGCCCCATATGCTGTTTGATATTTAATTAAGTTTGTCATCTCTTCATCCGTATTTACTTTTGAAACTGAAAAATATTCCATCTCAACTGCACTAAACTGAGCACTTACAGTATCTTCTCTTATTAAAGCTGCATTTGTTTTTGAACCAACATCAGTAGCTACAACATCAAACATACCATATAATGTCTCTTTATATTCTGAATCACCTACATTAAATTTATATTCTTCATATTGTTGTTGAATCATATCTAAAGCTACAGAATCATCACCATCTGAAGGAGAATCACCTGCTGAAATTTTATCTGGATCTCTTGCTAATTCTGAATTTACTCGTATATTACTCGCATTATCACCATCAAAAAATCTACCAAAACCAAAGCCACCTGCAAAGTTTGTACCACTACCAAATTTATCATCTTCTAAATTATCAACTATTGCAAAGGTATATCCATCAGCTTTTTTTTGTGGATCAATTGAAAAAACAGCACTTGTTCCAGCTCCACCAAAATCAAAATTTATATAATCATCTATATCGTTATTTGCATCATTGTCGTCATTGTCATCTTTATTAGCTTCTATTTGGTCTTTTATAGAATTTCCACTATCTGAATCACTCATACTAGTAGCATAGTCAATGTTAATCTCTCTTGTAGCTACTTCATTTCCATCAATATCATAAACAACAACATTAAAAGAACCTGTATTGATATTATTTGTTGAATTTATTAGAGGTGTATCTTCATCTATATCTAAAGTATTTGAATCAAATCTATCAGATGCAGACTGAGCATAAAGATTGTTTGTAGTTTGAATAAGCCCACTAGCAAAAGAATCTAATTCTGCAATAACATTTTGAAGAGTACCATCAGTTGGAACTCCACTTGTTCTATCTATGTCATGTCCACGAAGGTCAAGCATAGCACCAACTCTACCACCACTAATATCTCCTGACATAGGTATTAAAGTACCATCTTGTCTTTCATAAGAAAGTTCATAAAAACCATACTGATTTTTATCTTTTTCCATATGGATTGGATGATATGTTCCACCATCTACTATATTAAATCCATCTACTTGTATAGTATAACTACCTGTAATATCATTAGAATTACGATCGATTTGAATATTTGATTTTAATTGGTCAGTAGTTCTTTTAGCTCCTATCAGCCTAGATAAATCTTTTTCAATAACATTTCTTCTATCTCTTAAATCATTTGCTTTATCAGCCCCTTTAGTTCCACCAGCCTCAACAGAATCTATTGATTTATTTATTTGTGCAAGTTCTTTAGCTAGACGATTTACTTCATTTACATCAACTGCTAACTCTTCATTTACTTGAGACTGCAAATCAACAACTTGTTGTTTTGTATAACTTATATTTTTAGTTAAACTCTCTGCTTTAGACTCAAGGTCTGTTTTTACAGCCGTATTATCTGGATTATCAGCAAGTGTTTGCCAAGAATCATAATAATTTGTTAAGTCATTCTTTATACCAACACCATCTATTTCAGGAAAATATGTCGATAATGTCTCTAAAGTATCTGTTTCATAAGCACTATACTCTTTTGAAGCTGATATGTCAGTATATCTACTAAATACAAAGTCATCATATACTCTTTCTATAGATTGAACATCTACCCCGTTACCTACACCTGATGGATTTATAGCTAAAGGACTAGCAGCTACTGCTATTGTTCTTTGTCTTGTATAACCCTCTGTTTCAGCATTAGATATATTATGACCAGTTGTATCAATACCTATTTGAGAAGCATTCAGACCAGAATAACCAACATATAATGAGTTAAATATAGAAGCCATTTTCTAAACCCTCACTTCCAATACACAAGAACCTTTAGTAGCTTTTTTTTCATAACCATCCATCTCGGTTGGTACAAGTTTTTCTAGAAAAGTATTGTAAAGATTACTTACAGCTAAAACTAATCTTGCATATCTTTTATTTACCTCTTTAAGATTATGAAGTTCAATTTTTAATTCATCTAAATATTTATGTTGTTGTTCATCCAATAATTCAGATAAATCAGAATCTGGATTAGAGGTCATCAAAGATGATATCTCATGATCTATCATAGCTTTTTTTTGCTCAAAACTTCTTAGCTTTTCATCTTTGATAGACAATCTGTCAAATTGTGGATCATTATTAGCCTCTTTTATATCTGTGATGTCTGCTTCTGTAATTTTTATTAAATCTCTTAAATCTGACAATGCACCTTCTAAATGATGACTCAACATAATAAATCCTTAACTATTTGATATTTTTTATAACAACTCTTCAGATATTTTTTCTGATAAAGCCTGTAAATCTACCTGATACTCACCAGAGTTGATAGCCTCTTTTAGCTTTTCAACTTTGCTTGTATCGCCTTGTTTTGAAATACTTATGCCATCTTTAGCCTTAATATCCTTAGCATTATTAAAACTGTTAGAATAAGTATTACGAATAATTGCACTATTTGTTTGAGTAATCATAATCAATCCTTTTATAACTACTACATCGACAAAATAACAAAAATATTAACTATCTCTTGAAAGATAATCGTACAACATTTGAGAAAAACCAAAGCTCCCTGCACTCTCTTTTGAAAGCTCATCACGGTACATAGACTTATATATCTTTGTACCAGGGTCATTTTGCTCTGTAAAAAGATTTTTCTCATTTTTTGAAGCTTCATCCATCATCATTTTGATAAAAACAGCTTCAAAAGCATCTGTTTGCTTTTTTAACTCTTTATCCTCAGCTTTTTCATCTATCTTAGGTAAAATATTTTGCTGAGAAATAGTTTGTGTATTTAATGCTTCCATACCTAAATAACTCATTATATAACCCTTAACTCTGCTGAGATACTACCAGCACTTTTCATAGCCTCTAGTATAGAGATGATATCTTTAGGAGTAGCTCCCAACTTCTGTAAAGAACGAACTAAGTTTGCAACTGTAGTTGTTCCTTTTTTTGTATAAATCTCATTTTCATTTAAACCTATAACCAACTCACTATCTACAACTACAGAACCATTTGGTTTTGATGGTGTATTTTGCTCTTTAATCTTTATAGTTATATCACCATGAGTTATGATAACAGGTTTAATCTCTATACCAACCCCAGCAATGATAGTTCCAGTTCTTTCATTTATGATGATTTTGTTAGAAACTTTATAGTCCATATCTATATCTTGCACTTGTGCTAAGAACTCTATCATAGAGTTATTTTCAGGACATTTTAATCTTATAGTTTTAGGGTCTATCGCTACTGCTACTTGAGTATTATAAAAGTTATTTATAGCTTTTTGAACAGCTATTGAGTTTTTAAAATTTGCTTCTTTTAGAGATAGAGTGATAAACTTTTTATTGTAAAGATCTATATTTATCTCCCTTTCAACCAAACCACCATCATAAACCATCCCAGAAGTTGGATGAGAAACACTACTTGCTCCCTTTACATTTCTACCACCAATAGTTACAGAGCCTTGTGCTAGTGCATATATCTTACCATCAACCCCTTTTAATGGTGTCATAAGAAGTATCCCACCCTCTAAAGACTTTGAATCCCCTATAGAAGATACAATAACATCAAATTTATCCCCTTGACGAGCAAATGGTTTTAGTTTTGCAGTAACAACAACTGCTGCTACATTTTTTGATTTTATATCTATCGGTTTCATATCTATATTCATAGATTTAAGCATATTTGATATAGATTGAAGTGTAAATTTTGAAGTGGTACCATCACCTGTTTTTTTAAGACCAACAACAAGAGAATACCCTATAAGTTGATTATCTCTAACACCAACGACACTAGAAACATCATTGATTTTAGTTGCATAAATGGTTGTAATTGTGGTAAGTAAAATTAATAATATTTTTTTCATCTTAAACCCTTATTTAAAGGTTTAAGCAATATTTATTCCAAAAGGATTATTGAAAATAAGTTAGAGATGTTTTTCCAAACTTTTTTGATTTTATTTTATTGAAATTACCTATATTATCATCTAATTTTAACCCTGTCATATGTTCAATTATGATTAATTTTACATTTTCTTCTGGTAAAGATTTTATAAGTTCTATCATATTATCATAGATATCTTCCATCCCCTCTCTACAACTAAATGGTGGGTCTATGTAAAAGTATGCATCCTCTTTTTGTTTTTTTAATCGTGATATAACACTATCTATATTTTTAAAACTATCACCTGAAAAAACTTCACAAGAGTTAGGGTCTGTTTTTGAGATATTTTCTTTTAAAACTTTTAAAGCATCTCTATCTTTTTCCATAAAAAATATCTTTTTTGCTCCACGACTCAATGCCTCAAGTCCAACAGAACCACTACCTGAAAAAACCTCAACAAAATTTGCATCAACTATCTCAAACTGAATAGTGTTAAAAAATGACTCAAGAACAATCCCTTTAGAACTTCTTGTTGTTGTTTTCGATGGTAGTTTTAACACCTGCCCTTTATACTTACCCATTATGATTTTTTTTACAAACTTATCTTTCATAAAATGCTCTCACTGCCTTTATAATATTTTCTTTATACTCTTGTGTTAAGTAGTTTATCCTCTTTTCTAAGATAGAAAAATCCAATTCCTCTTCATCTACTGAAGTTGGATTTTTTTTAATCTTTTTATATCTCTCTTCAAGAGCTAACATCAACTGAGATTTTGAAAAAGGTTTCACTAAGTCAGCTTTTGAATCTTGAGAGATATAAAAACATCTTTCATCATCTTCAAAACACTCAACATCACATATACATATATCACAATGCTTTACAGAAGTTAGATGTTTTTGTAAAAAAATCTCCAATGACTTTTGCAATAACAAAGATTTACACTCAATAGCAATCTTCAAGATTATCTCCTAAATAATATTTAATACTATACCTTAAATCTTCATCTAAATCGCTTATATCTCTTAGCATCCATTCTAAATACCCTCTATCTTGCATCGATATCTCCTCTATATATCTACCTGCATATTTTCCGAAGCTAAACTTTTCTAAAAGCACCTTTTCAAAACTAAGGTTATACATATCTTCAAGTGTTGTTATATCTAAAAGATAATTAAACAACTCCCTTACCAATAAAGTGTTACCTAAAGCATTATGTGCAACTATACCTAGTGGCTCATTTTTATATAATCTTAATTCATATCTTAAAAATTGCAAAGAAAATAGTTCACACTCTTGTATAAGATGCTTGGTAACTCTTAGCGTATCTATAATCTTACCTTTAAAATAAAACCCTATCTCAGATAATTTTTCCAAATCAAATTTTATATTATGCCCCACAATAGTTGTTTCTTCATTATTATTTTCTTCTAAAAACTTAAAAACTTCACTATCTTTTAAAGGTGTTTTATCCTTTATCATCTCATTTGTTATATGGTGGATACTAGATGCCAAAGGTGGTATTTTTTTACCCTCATTTACTAACTCATAAAACTCTTTATCCCCAGTTATAACAGCTATGGAACATATCTTATCTGTTTTTTCCAAACCTGTTGTTTGTGTATCTAAAAAAATCAACATAGAGATAACCTTACCCTTTTTGAAAGAGTTGGTAAAAGTGTAAAAGATATAAATCCAGATAAAATTAAAAACATATATAACCAATATATATTAAACCACTCAAAGATATTGTCTATCGATAAAAAAAGTTTACCAATGATAAAAGATATAATAACAAAAGAAGCAACCAGCCATATAAGTGAAAAAAGCCATCTTCTAAAAACCTTAGGTAAATCCCCATATCCTACAAACTCTATACTATCTTTTGCATCACATTGAAAAAGCCTAAAACGATAACCGTTTAAACAGTTATTAAAAATATACTTTAAACTTCTAAACAAAGCTATAAGAATAGTTAAGTTCCACGAAACCATAACCCAAAATTTCCATATATCAAATAAAGCATTTAGAGTAGTTGTATCTAAATTTCCAGCACCTTTTAAAAAATATATACCAATAGTGATAAAAAAAGATAATGCCATAGCCAAAAATACAGAGCAGATAGTTAAACGAGACACCCACCTAACCCATAATAAAAGATAAAATTTATACATTTTCTTCACCAAATCTATTTATTTGATGTATTTTAGCAACTAATCACTTTATAAATGATTTATAAATTGCTATAATGTTATATAACTTAAAAATTTATATAATAAACAAAGAGATTTATGGATTACTTACAAACTTATGGCGAACAAAAACTAAATGGAACTATAGAAATTTCTGGTGCTAAAAATGCATCTCTACCACTTATAGCGATGACAATACTAGCAAAAAATAATGTGCATATAAAAAATCTACCAAATGTAGCAGATATAAAAACTCTTTTAAAACTACTGTCAAACTTAGGTGCAAAGTGTGAATTTCACGAAGATAAAGTAACTGTTGACACATCAACACTTAATCAAACAAAAGCAAAATATGACATAGTAAAAACTATGCGAGCTTCTATACTTGTTTTAGGTCCTATCTTAGCTAGATTTGGGCATTGTGAAGTTTCACTTCCAGGTGGTTGTGCGATAGGTCAAAGACCGATAGATTTACACTTAAAAGCATTAGAACATATGGGTGCAAAGATAGATATCAAATCTGGTTATGTTGAAGCTACTGCACCTGATGGTCTGAAAGGATGCAATATCATCTTTGACAAGATAACAGTAACAGGAACAGCAAATATAGTTATGGCAGCATCTTTAGCAAAAGGCAAAACAGTTATAACAAATGCAGCAAGAGAACCTGAAGTTGTGCAACTTTGTGAAGTTTTAAATGCTAGTGGAGTTAAGATAGAGGGTATTGCAACGGCTGTTTTAACTATACACGGAACAGATAGTAAACTTTTAAATATAGATGAATTTAAAGTTATACCAGATAGAATAGAAGCTGGAACATACCTTTGTGCTGGAGCTATAACCAAGTCAAAATTAACACTTACAAATGTAGATGCAACACATATGGGTTCAATCATCTCAAAACTAGAGGAGATGGGATTAAGTTTTGATATCACAAAAGATAGCATAACTATACATCCAACTCAAGATATAAAACCAGTAAAGATAACAACTCAAGAGTATCCAGCATTTCCAACAGATATGCAAGCTCAGTTTTTAGCACTTGCAACTCAAGCAGATGGTGTATCTATCATAGAAGAGAAACTTTTTGAAAATAGATTTATGCATGTTAGTGAACTACAAAGAATGGGTGCAGATATAACACTAAATGGAAATATTGCTACAGTAAATGGTATCTCAAAACTTAGTGGAACAGATGTTATGGCAACAGATTTAAGAGCTTCTAGTGCATTGGTTTTAGCAGGTATGGTAGCTGAGGGTGAGACAAATATACACCGTATATATCACCTTGATAGAGGTTACGATAACTTAGAAAAAAAGCTCCAAAATGTTGGAGCAAATATTAAAAGACTCAAAGAAGAGACTTTATAACATTACTTACACCTTGGTGTAGGTTATAAGTTGCGATAGGGAAATCAAGATATTCTCTATCAAGATTTACATTGCTTTGAGCTAAGTAATTACCTAAAGTCTCAACATCAATATCACTATCTTTTAGTTTAAAATAAAGCATTTTCAAACTTACAAAATCGCTCCATTTAAAAAATAACTCTGGAGTTAATTCATCCACACTATTTCCCTCTGGGTCAAAAAGTTTGTTTGCATCTCTTAATGGTATAAGAACACTTAGTATCGCTTCAGAAAACGGTATAACTTTTAACTTCCATATAGGTGATTCATTTCTTGTTTGTAACTCTTTATCTAATATATCCAATATAGTTTGCATATCAGCCGTTTTAAACATTTCATAACTAGTTTGTTTCATAATTTTCTCTTATTTTTTTGTGATGATACTACGATAATATAAATTTAAAAAACCTTAAAGTAATAAAAAATTGAGTATAATACCTTATGAAATTATGGATAAACAAAACAAAAACACCAACTCATCTTATAGTAAAACTTCATGCAGAAGAACATAGTAGTTATGAGTATATCGGTGATTTAGACACAGATAAATTAAAAAAATTTTTACAAGAGTTACAAAAAGATATGGATGTTGATAAAAATATAAAATTATTAAACTATTATGGGTATTTACATCTTTTTATTAAGGAAGATTAATTGGAAAGATTGGTAGAGATAGAAAAATTTGATGCTGAAGAGAGTACAGAGGTATCACTTCGTCCTGATGCTTGGAGCGAATATATAGGGCAAGAACAGATTAAAAAAAATCTAAATGTATTTATACAAGCTAGTAAAAAAAGACAAGAAGCACTTGATCATGTTTTATTCTATGGACCCCCTGGGCTTGGAAAAACTACACTAGCTTTAATCATAGCAAATGAGATGGATGCAAACATAAAAGTAACAGCAGCACCGATGATAGAAAAAAGTGGTGATTTAGCTGCGATACTTACAAATCTTGAAGAGGGAGATATACTTTTTATAGATGAAATTCATAGACTTTCCCCTGCCGTTGAAGAGATACTTTACTCATCTATGGAAGATTATCGCATCGATATCATTATAGGTAGTGGTCCTGCTGCTCAAACTGTTAAAATTGATCTACCTAGATTTACTCTTATCGGTGCTACTACTCGTGCTGGGATGCTCTCAAACCCTCTAAGAGATAGATTTGGTATGAGTTTTAGGATGCAATTTTACTCTCCTGAAGAGTTAGCAATGATTGTAAAACAAGCTTCACAAAAACTAAACAAAGAGATTATACAAGAGGCATCTATCGAGATAGCAAAAAGAAGTCGTGGAACACCACGTATAGCTTTAAGACTTCTTCGTCGTGTTCGTGATTTTGCTGATGTTGCTGATGAAGAGAATATAAACCATAAAAGAACAAAATATGCACTAGATGAGCTAGGTATAAATAAACACGGTTTTGATGAGATGGATATAAAACTACTAAAACTTCTTATCTCAAACAAAGGCAGACCTATGGGGCTTAGCACCATTGCAGCTGCACTTAGTGAAGATGAGGGAACTATAGAAGATGTACTTGAACCATACCTTTTAGCAAACGGTTATCTTGAGAGAACATCAAAAGGTAGAAAAGCAACAAGAGAGACTTACAATATCTTAAATATGCCAATAGATTCTGAACAAGGAACATTATTTTGAAACCACAATATTTTATAGCTTTACTATTTGGATTTGCTTTATATTGGATGTATTTACTATATGCACCTTTTTTATTTAGTATAACCATAGCTGCATTACTTGCTGTTTCAACATCAAACATACAGATATATTTTGAAAAATTATTTAATTCAAAACTTTTTTCTGCTTTGCTTTCTAGTTTTCTTTTAGCTGTATTATTTTTTGCTCCACTAGGTTATTTTTTAACAACTCTTACTATACAACTAAACTCTATAGAACCTGAAACATTTAAAAAACTTATACTTTTTACAAAACAAACAATTCAAAATCCACCAGAATACTTACTTTTTATAAAACCGCATGTAAAAGATTTTCTTGTAGATATAGATATAAAAAGCTTATCAAAACAAGTTTTAAGCATCACTGGATATATTGGTGCTACTAGTGCAGGATTTGTTAAAAATGCTATGTTTGTTATTATATTTTACTTTTTTATTCAGTATAACAGCTCAACAATGACAGAGTTTTTAAAACGGATAGTTCATGTATCTGTTGAGGAATATACCCTTCTTGCAAAAGAGTTATCTTCAGTTATGAATGTTGTTTTTTACTCTATTATAGCTACTGCTATGTTTGAGGGAACACTCTTTGGTGTTATGATATCTTATATGGGATACAATGGTTTACTATTTGGTATAATGTACGGTTTTGCTTCTCTTATGCCTGTTATTGGTGGTATTGTTATGTGGTTGCCGTTTATGCTTTATGAGTTTTATTTAGGGGATAGTTCTGGTGCATTGTTTATCGCTATATACTCTATAGTTGTGATATCTATCATAGCAGATACATTTATAAAACCACTAATCATAAAATGGATAAATCAAAAACTACTAGAAGATGATGATGCCAAACTAGATGAGTTGGTTATCTTCTTTGCTATCATAGCTGGTCTTTCAACATTTGGCTTTTGGGGTATGATACTAGGACCTGCTATAACTGCATTTTTCTTAACAGTTTTAAAACTATTTGAAAAAAGAAATCAAGAGTGTGATGAACTACATTCTCTTAAAATAGATATGGCTTAACACCATATCTATTTTTCAAGCTGGACATCTATAGAAAGAGCTTCTACTCCATCTAATGTTTCTTTTTGAATATCTACTTTTTTTACACCAATATATTTTTTTACCACTTCTATAATCTCGGCTTTTAAATCCTCTATAAAAGGGAAACTATTGTTTGATCTATCTGACATTATCGCTATTGTTAATCTATCTTTAGCAGTTTTTGCACTACTTTTTTTACCAAACCAAGGAAACATTATAAAAACATCCCTTTTATCTTTTGCATAAAACCAGCACTTTCAGACTCTACATCAACAAAATCAACTTTTTCACCACATATTCTTGAAGCTACTCTTTTATATGCTTGACCAGCTTTTGAGTTTGCATCTAAGATGATAGGTTTACCTTGATTTGAAGCATCTATAATACCTTTATCTTCTGGTATCTTACCAATAAGAGGTATGCTTAGTATCTCTAAGATATCTTCACTATTTAGCATCTCTCCACTTTGAACCATTTTTGGATCAATCCTATTTATGATAAGAAACTTATCCACCTCTTGACCATCTTTTACTTTTTTACTTTTAGAATCAAGTATCCCGATAGCTCTATCTGAATCTCTTATAGATGAAACTTCAGGATTTACTACAACTAAAGCTCTATCTGCAAATTCTATAGTATGTTCATATCCACTCTCTATACCAGCTGGAGCATCTAATATAACAAAATCAAATTCTGCTTTTAAATCTTCTATAAGTTTATATATTTTATCAGAATCTAATACTGACTTATCTTTAGTTTGAGATGCGGCTAAAAATGAAAGATTAGAATCCATTTTACTTTTTATAAGTGCTTGTTTTAAACTAACTCCCTCATCCATAACATGAACCATATCATAAACAACACGATTTTCAAGCCCTAAAAGCATATCAAGATTTCTCTGACCTATATCAAAATCAACAACAACACATTTTTTGCCATTTTGTGCTATACCTAGACCAATATTTGCTGTTGTAGTAGTTTTACCAACTCCACCTTTACCACTTATAACTGCTATTACTATACCCAATTTTTCTCCTTTAATGCTGGTGTTATAACTATCTCATCATCTATAAGTTCTACTCTATTTAATTTATCTTGTAAAAATTTATTATCAACCTCTACATCATGAAAAACTATATTTGCTTTACTTGAAGCTTGAAGCATCATAAAGTCACCATTACATCTGATAGAACCATCTACAATTTGTGTAACAATAAGTGTTCCATTTATAATAATGCTTCCACCACTATTTACCCTGTTTAGTAAAAGTAAATCACCATCTATCTTTATCTCTTGACCACTTCTTACAAGCTTATCTATAACTTTTAGATTTGTTTTTGGTTTTTCAACTTTTTTTACAACCTCTTGTTCTTTCTTAGGCTCTAGCTCCAAACTTTTCATTTGTTTTTTTTGAACGGGGATTTCTAAATTAAATATATATTTTAAATTTTTTTCATCTAAATATTTTTTAATACTATCTCTTTGCTGACCTTTTATCACTATAAGATTATTTTGAAAAAAGAGATAATTTTTATCAAAAAACGATATGAAACTATCATCATCTTCTAGTTCTATCTCAAATATTTTTACTGAGTATTGTTTTGTTTTCAAAACTATCCTTGTATCATTATGCTGAGAATTATATCAAAATTATTATAAGTAATCATTTAGCTATATATGGATTTAATTTTAAAAGAATTAAATCGGATAAAATATTTCCAAGTAATGTTAAAAAAGATGTTATCATTAAAATACCCATTATCATAGGATAATCTCTACTAAGAGCTGAACTATAAAAAAGTTGTCCCATACCATCTATGCCAAATATAGATTCTAAGATAACACTTCCACCTATAAGAGATGGTAAAGATAAACCTAAAAGAGTAATAATTGGTGGTAGAAGATTTGGGATTATATAAAAACGAAGAAGTTTATAACTAGACAAACCTCTTGAAACAGCAAAATAATAGTAATCACTTTTTAATATCTCTAATGTAAGCGAACGTATATACATAATCATACTACCCAAACCAACAAATACCATAACAAATATAGGTAAACTAAGATGCCAAAGCATATCTAAATAATTTGATATACCTGATTTTTCTTCAATGGAATGTAGTCCAGATATTGGAAATAATTCAAAATTTACACTTAACAATATTATAAGTATAAGAGCTAAATAAAATGATGGCATGGAAAAAGACACTAATGATATCTGACGAACTACATAATCTATCTTTTTATCATAATTTATGGCAGACTTTATACCCATATAAATAGACAATAAAAACACTATAATTAAACTTACAAAATTCATAAAGATAGTTATAGGAATTCTTTTGAAAATCTCACTACTTACATCATTCCCAGTAATAAAAGATATTCCGAAATTCAGAGAAAAAATATTTTTAATCCAATCAAGATATTGAATAAATAATGGCTTATCTAAACCATAAACAGACTTTAATTGAGCCAATGTCTCATCTGTCATATTTGGATTTAATTCACCAGCACCAAAAAAACTATTTGGTGCTAAATGAACAGCTATAAAAGATACTACTGAAATTAGTAGTAACATAAATGATATATAAAAAAGTTTGTTTATAAATTTTGACATAAAGAAATTATATCAAAATTAAATAATCTCTTTTTGAAATTTAAAAAGATATAATTCTAAAATGAATAAAAAAGTTTTAATTTTATGTACGGGAAACAGTTGTAGAAGCATCATAGCAGAAGCACTTATAAATGCTAAACTTGATGGGATAAAAGCTTATAGTAGTGGGATATCTCCTAGTGGAAAAGTAAATCCAAATGCTAAAAAAGTTCTACAAAACAATGGTATCTGGAAAGATGAATATCACTCTAAAAAATTAGATACTTTACAAAACATCAAATTTGACCTAGTTGTTACGGTTTGTGATAATGCAAACGAGACTTGTCCTACATTTTCAAAAGCTGTTAAGAAGATGCATATCAGTTTTATAGACCCTGATGGCAAAGAGTTTAAAGAGTTTGAAAAAACTTATATAGATATAGAAAATATACTTCTTCCAAAAGTATTTGATGCTCTTTAGTTACCCTATATTTGGATATTAGATTGCTAAATTAAGATTTAAACATTCTCTAGCTATAGACAACTCTTCATCAGTTTTTATAACAAATGATTTTATATCCCTAAAAACATCATTATCCAATACCTTATCTCTTATATATGATGCATTTTCACCTATTCCACCTGTAAAAACTATAGCATCAACTTTTTGTAAAAGAACCATATAAGAACCTATATATTTTTGTATCCTTCTTATCATCATCTCTAATGCAAGTTTTGATTTTTCATCATTGGATTGTAAAATCTCTCTTACATCATTATTTGAGCATATACCTTTAAGACCAGAGTTTTTATTTAACTCTTTATCGACATCATCAACACTCATACCCAATTCTCTTTGCATAAAAAGAACTATAGCTGGGTCTAAATCTCCACAACGACTTCCCATAACTAAACCTTCCAACGGTGTAAATCCCATAGAAGTATCTACACTAACACCATTTTTTATGGCACAAGCTGAAGCACCATTTCCTAAATGAAGTGTTATGATATTTATATCTTTTATATCTTTTTTCAATATCTTTGCGCTCTCTTGTAAAACAAAAGAGTGTGAAGTCCCATGAAAACCATACCTTCTAATATTATGTTTTTCATACATATCATAGTTTAAAGCATACATATATGCTGACTTTGGCATATTAAAATGAAAAGCTGTATCAAAAACAGCTACCTGTGGTATGTTTGGATATAACTCTTTTACTATTTTTATACCATTTAGATTTGCTGGATTATGAAGTGGTGCAAGTGGTATTAACTGTTGTATTTTATCTATAACTTCATCATCAATTAGTGTTGCACTATGAAACTCTTCTCCCCCATGAACAACCCTATGACCAACCATATCTATATCTTCAATATCTTTTAAAAGATTGATTAAACTATCTTCTTTAACATCTTCTATAAGTTTAGATATGATAACTTCTTGTTTTTGCATATCAAAAAGTTTAAACTTTATAGATGAACTTCCTGAATTTATTACTGCTATTTTCATACTAAGATTCACTTTTTTGAGCTTGTATAGCTGTTATAACAACAGTATTTACAATATCATCTACTAAACATCCACGACTTAAGTCATTTATAGGTTTGTTTAAACCCTGAAGAATTGGGCCTATTGCTACAGCATCACTTGATCTTTGAACAGCTTTGTAAGTATTGTTACCAGTATTTAAATCTGGGAAAATCAATACATTTGCTTCACCTGCTACTTTTGAATCTGGCAATTTTGTTTTTGCTACACTTTTATTTACTGCCGCATCATACTGAATCGGACCCTCTATCAAAAGATTTGGATTATTTTGTTTTACTATATTTGTAGCTTCCCTTACTTTATCAACATCCACACCACTTCCACTATCCCCAGTAGAGTACGATAACATAGCAACTTTTGGTGTTATAGAAAAACTTTGAGCTGTTTTTGCTGAAGCGATAGCTATATCTGCTAACTGATGTGCATTTGGGTCTTGATTGACAGCACAATCACCATAAACCAATACTTTTGTTTTTAAACACATAAAAAATACAGATGAAACTATATTTACACCTTTTGTAGTTTTTATGATTTGTAATGCTGGACGGATGGTATCACTTGTTGAATGAATTGCACCACTAACCATACCATCAGCATAACCAAGTTGTACCATCATAGTTCCAAAGTAATTTATATGAGCCATAGCATCTGATGCTAACTCATAAGTTAAACCTTTGTGTTTTCTCATATTGTAAAACTCATCAGTAAACTCTTTTAGTAGTTTTTTATCTTTGTTATCTACGATGGTTGCTTCACTTAAATCTAATCCTAATCTCATATATGTTTGTTTTATCTCATCTTTGTTTCCAAGTAGGATTATCTCAGCTACTCCACGACGAAGAATTATCTCGGCTGCTCTTAGTATCCTCTCATCACAACTCTCAGGTAGAACTATCCTTTTTTTGTTTGATTTTGCCATATCAAAAAGTTTGTACTCAAACATTTGTGGTGTCATAACATCGCTTTGTTCATCAGATATTTTTTTCTCAATTTTTGCTATATCTACATTGTTTTCAAAAAGCCCCAATGCTAGTGCTATCTTTCTATCACTGTTTATTCTAAGTCTTGAATGGATTTTTGTTATGTTATGAACTGTTTGGTAAGTATCTGTATTTACAAAAAACATAGGGATGCTAAAACTGTCTAATCCATCTAAAAGTTTTTGTATATTTTTATGTGGAAGCATCCCAAAAGGAAAAACTATACCAGATATACTAGGATAGTTACTAGAGTACAATGCTCCAAAAAGCCCTAAGATTATATCGCTTCTATCTGCTGGGACAACTATAAGGTCATCCTCTTGTATATGTTCTAAGAAGTTATCTAAACTAAGTCCACCAACTTTTACATGTCTTACTACTCTAGTGTAGTCGTGTTTGGATGCAAAAACTTCATTTGCATCCAAACTCTCCACTATATCTTCGATACTTAAAAGGTTTAACTCCTCTAACTCTTTAAAAAGATATGTATCAAACTTGCAAAGTTGTAGTTTTGATTTTAATTCATCATATATATTTTCTTCAACTCTATTTATAAAACTTGCAAAATGTTTACAATTTTGATGGGTAATATTTTCGTGTTCAATAATAATATCTTCATAGATTTCTTGAACTGATGCATCTTTTGCACAGATAACATTTATATATGAACTTGAAAAATTTTGAGCTATTTTTAGATTTAAATCATATTCTATTGATGAGCTTAAAAAAGAGCGACGGATACCTTCACATAAAACAAAATCATACTCTTTTTCTAGTTTTTTAAACTTTGTGATAAGTTGATTTATAAGTTCATTTTCACGATTTGAAGCTATCATACTTTCAACATAATGAACATCAAATCCATAAGCATCTTCGTATTTTATATCTAAATTATACCTTTTTATAATGAAGTCTATATCTCCATCTACATACTCACTAGAAGATATAATAGGTCTAAAAAAAGCAACTCTATGTAGATTTCTTTTAAGTATCTCCATAATACCTTGAGAAACAAACAGTAAACCAGCTCCCTTTTTTTGAGAAGAGATATATAATGATTTAATCTTCATATTTTACACTTTCGCACATTCCAACCTTTGCATAGTCTTGTAGATACTTTTTCATAATTGTATCATATTTTTTTTTATCGTACTTATTTGAAGTTATAAAGTCAAATACTCTAAGATGCCTAGCATCTTTTAAAGTTGTTAGTATACTAACCCCTGCATAAGTTATAAGTACATCTTTGTCAAAGACACCAAACATCTGATAATTTATATGTCTCATATCATAGATTAGGTCTTCAAACTCTTTATATGAAAGTGTTTTATGTAACTCTTTTACATTTTCAAAAACAATATCTAACTCTTTTAAAGTAATTTCTCTTATTTGCATATAATATTTTACAATAATTTTGCTACAATACAGGTAAAATACTTGAAAAAAAGGTTTTAATATGTTTAGATCAATGACTATAAAACAAAAACTAATGCTCATAAGTGGTATTATTTTTAGTGTTGTGATTCTGTTTTCATCAAAAATTGTATATACAACTTGGAATGAATACAAAAATATTCAAGAGACTGAGGAGTTAGTAAAGTTTTCCATTAAGATGAGTGCTGTACTTCATGAACTTCAAAAAGAGAGAGGTGCTAGTGCTGGTTTTATTGGCTCAAAAGGGACAAAATTTGTAAAAATACTTCCAAATCAATACAAATCTACAGATATAAAAGTAGCTGAACTAAATGAGTTTATAAAGAACAATCCATCTCCATTAGTTGTACTTTTTAAAAAGAACATCGATTTAAATGCTAGATTTTCTATAAGAAAAAAAGTGCTTTCTTTAAGTGTACCTGTATCTATACCTGTAAAATTTTATACAGGATTAAATAAAAACATCATAGATACAATCTCAAGTTTTTCAAAAAGACCAACTGATAAAGAGATAAGAACTGGCTTTAACAGTTTTGTAGTATTTATAAGTGCAAAAGAGAGAGCTGGGATAGAAAGAGCTGTGATGTCAGGAGTATTTGCTCAAGATAAATTTACACCAAAAACAGCAGCAAAATTTACATCTTTAGTATCTCAGCAAAAAGCTTTTTTAAACCTTTTTTACTATACTACAGATTCTAAAATGCAACAAGCATTTGTTGCACTAAAAAAACATCCAGCATTTAAAAAAGTTGAAGAGTATAGAAAGATTGCTTTTTCTAAAAGAGATGGTTTTGGGATAGATCCAACGGTATGGTTTAAAACCATAACTAAAAAAATAAATCAATTAAAAAAGTTTGAAGATACTTTAACTAACCATACCTTAAATCTAGCAACTAAAAAAGTTTCATCTGCACTCACAATGCTTATAATAATACTTATAAGCTCTACAATTGTTTTAGTAGTAGCTTTATCTATTGCAAAAGGTATATCTAAAAATATAGAAAACTCATTAAATAGACTTACCAACATCATAACAAATATTACACAAAATGGTGATTTAAATGTTACAGTAGATAGAAGAAACGAAACAAGAGATGAACTAGACGAGATAACACACCAATTACACATTTTAGTTACAACTATAAAAGAGCTAACATTAAGAATCAATACATCTGTCGAACAAGCTTCAAAAGGTGATTTTAGTTATACTCTTAGTAGCGATGGGTTAAATGGAGATTTTGCAGAAGCGATAAGTCATGTACAAGATGGTATAGGAGCGATGAAAGAAGCACATGAAAAACAATCTGTAATCAATTTTAACTCTAAAATAAGAGATATTGGAGATATTAGTAAAAGCTTATCTATGGTACAAGATGAGATCTCAAGTATTAGTTCTGGACTAGATTCTGTACATACAAATACACAAGAAACAAGTGAAGCTTCTAACAATTCTATGGCAGAGGTTGAAGCTATACTTGCTAAATTAAACACTCTTGTTGAGCATATTGATGATTCAAATGTGTCTATAGAGGGGCTAAATAATAAAACAAATGAGATAACATCTATTGTGGATTTAATAAAAGATATAACTGAACAAACAAATCTTTTAGCTTTAAATGCTGCTATAGAAGCTGCAAGAGCGGGTGAGCATGGACGAGGATTTGCAGTTGTTGCAGATGAAGTTAGAAAACTAGCAGAGAGAACTCAAAAAGCAACAAGCGAGATAACTATCAGCATAAACTCAATGAAACAGGAATCTAGTGCTACTATGGACAAATCAGCAACTATGATAACTCTTGCAAATGAAGTAAGCACTAGTGTAGATAATTTTAACAATACTATGAGCCAACTAAATCAAGATGCAATTAAAACCGCAGATGTTATATACAATATGCAAGATGAAGTATTTGTTGTCTTAGCTAAAATAGACCATGTTATATTTAAATCAACAATTTATGACATCATAACAGAAGCTGACAAAAACAAAACTATTGCTTCACATACAGAGTGTAGATTAGGCAGATGGTATGAGGGTACTGGTAAAACTCGTTTTGGAGAAACAAATGCTTATAAAGCTGCTTTCACTCCACACAAAGAGGTTCACGATAAAGCCAAAGCAAATCTAGTGTACATTAACACAGAAGATAAAAGATTGGAAAATGAAGATACAATTATAAGTAATCTTCAAAATATGGAAGAAAATAGTATAAAATTATTTGCACTACTAAATGATATGTTAAAAGAGCATAAACGCTAAAAATTAAACAACTTTTGGATATAATTGCAAAAAATTATATTCAAGAGAGTCTCAATGGTAACAGTTCAAAATCTAACTATGCGTTTTGGAAACAGAGTATTGTTTCAAGACATAAACCTAAAACTTGACCGTCATAAAAGATACGGTCTTATCGGTGCTAATGGTGCTGGAAAAACTACATTTTTAAAAATCTTAAGTGGTCAAATCAACGAATATGAAGGTGAAGTTATCATACCTAAGGGTAATAAAGTTGGTGTTCTAGGTCAAAATCAATTTGCTTTTGAAGACTATACTATTATGGATGCAGTTCTTTATGGCAACAAGAGACTATACGATGCAGTAAAAGAAAAAGAGGAACTTTATGCAACTGGTGATTTTGAAGATGATGCTGTAAATAACCGTTTAGCTGAACTTGAAGTTATCTGTGTTGAAGAAGACCCAACTTATGAGTATGAAGTAAACATAGGTAAAATCCTTGAAAATGTTGGTATCCCTGCATCTGATCATTATAACCTTATGAGTTCACTAGATAGTGCAGATAAATTCAAAGTTTTACTAGCTCAAGTTCTTTTTCCTAAACCTGATGTGTTATTCCTTGATGAACCTACCAATAACCTTGATATACAAACTATCTCTTGGTTGGAAAATGAGCTAAAAAGACATGAGGGTACTATGGTTGTTATCTCTCACGATAGACACTTTTTAAATGCTGTTGTAACACATATACTTGATGTTGATTATCAAAAAATCCGTGAATTTACTGGTAATTATGATGACTGGTATATCGCTGCAAATGTAATGGCAAAACAAGCTGAACTTGACAATGCTAAAAAACAAAAAGAAAAAGAACAATTAGAAGCTTTTGTTAGAAGATTTAGTGCAAATGCGTCAAAAGCAAAACAAGCAACTTCAAGACAAAAACAACTAGATAAACTACAAATTGAAGATATAAAACCATCTTCAAGAAGAGACCCATCTATCGTATTTAAAGCAAAAAGAGTTATGGGTGATGAAGCACTAGAAATTCACAATATATCTCACTCTTACGGAGATAAAAAAGTTTTAAACAACATCACTTTAAAATTTGAACCAGATGAAAAAGTAGCACTTATCGGTGGAAATGGTGTTGGTAAAACAACTTTACTTAAAATCATTATGGAAGAGATGAAACCAACGGATGGTGAAGTAAAATGGGGAGCTACAATCGAACCTAGTTACTTTCCTCAAGATACAGCAGATACTATAAGTGGCGAGGGAACTCTTTATGACTGGCTTCGTGCATTTGACCCTAAAAGAGATATAGCAGAGATTAGAAACTGTTTAGGTCGTATGCTTTTTAATGGTGAACAACAAGAAAAATCTGTTGTATCTATCTCTGGTGGTGAAAAACACCGTATGATGCTTTCTAAACTTATGCTTGAAGGTGGAAACTTTTTAGTTCTTGATGAACCATCAAATCACCTTGACTTAGAAGCTATCGTAGCACTAGGAGAAGCTCTTCATAACTTTAAAGGTAATGTTATCTGTGTATCACACGATAGAGAGTTACTAGATGCTTATGCAACAAGAGTTATTGAAATACAAAAAGATGGAACAGTTATAGATTTTAAAGGAACTTATGAAGAGTTTGCCCAAGCAAAAGAAAAAGGTGAAATTTAATGTCAAAGTATAAAAACTTTATCGGCTTAGGTATAGCTGGTAATTTTGCACTTCATCTTGAACAAGCGGGTGAAGCTGAAGATTTTAAAAACATCATTACAGCTGATGAAGCAGCTCCTAAAGGTATGTTTCCCTCATACCTACCAAAAAAGATAGTTGGAGCAAAAGAGATACTTCACACTTATCCTTTTTCATCTTCAAATATAAAACATCCTCAAAATGGGTTAAATATACAAGCAGAACCAGAAGTTGGACTTATATGTAAGTTTGAATACCATGTTGGAAAACTACATAAAATTATACCTACACATTTTGGGGCATATAATGACTGTTCTATCAGAGTAGCTGGTGCTAAAAAGATAAGTGACAAAAAAAACTGGGGCTTAGACTCAAAAGGTATAAGTGATACTCTTATAGAGATAGATAACTTTGAAGAGTGTGGAAATATCCATAACTATTCTATATGTAGTTTTTTAAAAAGAGATAATCAAGTTTATGACTATGGTGAGAATGTTAAAGTAAGTGGATATAGTTACTTCAACGAGCAACTAACAGACTGGATGACAAACCAAATCAATACTCAAGAGGATTCAGACCCATTAGAACCAATAGGTGAATACCTATTTAAATGTGACAATCCAACAGAAGCTATTATAAGTATAGGTGCTACAAGATATACAGAGTTTGGTGAAACAACATTTTTAAATGTTGGAGATGAGATGATAATTGTAGTTTACAACCATACAAAACTATCTTATGAAGATGTAAAAAAAGATATCATAAACCACTCTTACCACGAAAAAGATATGAGTGTTTTAGTTCAAATAGTAGATTAAAATATGTCAAGAGGTAAAAAACTAGATTTTTTTATAGGTGCAGATATCGAAGATGGTTGGGCAGAAGTTCAATCTCCTCGTAAATCTAAAATCTCAAATGAGATTTTAGAACCTTCAAAACACCAACTTTTTTTCTCAAAAGAGAAAAGAAGAGGTAAAACAGCAACACTTGTTGGTGAATTTAAACTCAAAAAAGATGAAGTAAATTCAATACTAAAAAGTTTAAAAAAACAACTTGGATGTGGCGGAACTTTTAAAGATGGTTTTATGGAATTTCAAGGTGATATAAAGGATAAAATCAGACCTCTGCTTGTTGAAAAAAACTTCAAATTTAAACAAAAACATTAACACTTAATATAATCATAATTATATTAAGTGCTACTTATATTCACATATTTCTACTAAATAAATATAATTTAATATAAAAAACTTTTTTTCTTATAAATCAAGCTTCTTTAAAACTATAAAGTGATAGTATTTAACTGTTAATGGACACCTTAACAAAAAATTAAGTTTTGAGCAAAAGTTAAATTTGCTCAGTTCAAAAATAATAAATAGGAGAAAATATGTCACTTTCAAGAAGAGAATTTCTGAAAAGTTCAGCAGCAGCTAGTGCAGCAGCAGCTATCGGTATGAATGTACCATCAGAGTTAGAAGCTAGTGCTAATGCAGCCGAAGCTGGTTGGAGATGGGATAAGGCAGCTTGTCGTTTCTGTGGTACTGGTTGTGGTATTATGATGGCTACTAAAAATGGTAAAATTGTTGCTGTTAAGGGAGACCCTGCAGCTCCAGTAAATCGTGGTCTTAACTGTATTAAAGGTTATTTTAATGCTAAGATTATGTATGGTGCAGATAGACTTACTCAACCACTTTTAAGAGTTGATGCAAATGGTAACTTTGATAAAAAAGGTAAATTTGCTCCAGTATCTTGGAAAAGAGCTTTTGATGAGATGGAAATTCACATCAGAAAAGCACTTAAAGCTAGTGGTCCTGAGGGTGTAGCAGTATTTGCTTCTGGTCAATATACTGTTATGGAAGGTTATGCAGCTCAAAAGATGATGAAAGGTGGATTCCGTTCAAATGCAATTGATCCTAATGCTCGTCACTGTATGGCATCAGCAGTTGTTGGTTTTTACCAAACATTTGGTATAGATGAGCCATCTGGTTGTTATGATGATATCGAACTTACTGATACTGTTGTATCTTGGGGTTCAAATATGGCAGAGATGCACCCTATACTTTGGTCTCGTGTAACAGATAGAAAACTTTCTGATCCTGATCGTGTAAAAGTTATCAATATGTCAACTTATAGACATAGAACTTCAGATTTAGCTGATATTGAGATTATTTTTTCACCAAATACTGACCTTGCTATGTGGAACTAC
>Ga0256838_1000323_pt1 | contig 31856 bp, 32 predicted proteins | sample 4571419metaG_FD_185978 | JGI IMG/M metagenome (GOLD analysis project Ga0256838, IMG submission 185978) | Hydrothermal vent microbial communities from Guaymas Basin, Mexico - 4571-419 | ecosystem: Environmental > Aquatic > Marine > Hydrothermal vents | place: Mexico: Guaymas Basin | collected... | reverse complement strand
ACGTCTTTTACGGGGCGGCAGACTTGGGGATAGCGGGAAAGGACGTAATTGAGGAGAAGGGATTTGAGCTCTACGAGCCCCTTGATTTAGGGTTCGGTAAGTGCAGGCTCAGCGTTGCAGAGCCGGTTGGTATAGATGAGCCTTACGACCTTGAGAAGCTGTCGTTTATAAGGGTTGCAACAAAGTACCCGAGGATAACTGACAGGTACTTCAGGAGCAAGGGAATTCACCCCGAGATAATTACACTCTACGGCTCGGTTGAGCTTGCGCCGCTTGTGGGACTTTCGGATAGAATTGTTGACCTGGTTCAGACAGGAACAACTCTGAGGGAAAACGGTTTAAGGGAAGTTGACGTTATTCTCCACTCAACGGCAAGGTTGATAGTAAACAGGGCCAGCCTGAAGACAAAGTACGGCAAAGTTAAGCCGATAATAGACGGGCTAAAGAGGGCAATCAGTCAAAGATAACGGTCTTGTTGTCGTAAACGAGGATTTTGTTCTCAAGGTGCCACTTTACAGCACGGGCAAGGACGAGCTTTTCAAGGTCTCTGCCTTTTTTAATCATATCCTCAACACTGTCTCTGTGGCTGACCCTCACAACGTCCTGCTCAATTATGGGACCCTGGTCAAGCTCCTCTGTAACGTAGTGGCTTGTTGCACCTATAATCTTTACTCCCCTCTCGTAGGCCCTGTGGTAGGGCTTTGCCCCCACAAAGGCCGGAAGGAAGGAGTGGTGAATGTTGATTATCCTGTTCCTGTACTGATTTACGAACCAGTCGCTCAAAATCTGCATGTAGCGGGCAAGGACAATTAGGTCTACTTCCTCTCTCTGAAGGAGCTCTACCTCCTTTTCCTCAACCTCCCTTTTAGTCTCTTTCGTAATGGGAAAGTGGTAGAAGGGAATTCCGAAGCTCTCAACGAGACCTTTGTGGTCAAGGTGGTTGCTGATTACGAGAGCGAGCTCCCCTCCGGGAAAGTCGCCGGCCTTGAAGCGGTAGAGGAGCTCGTAGAGACAGTGGTCGTGTTTTGAGACGAAGATTGCAACCCTCTTTACCTCGTCGCTGAAGTGGAGCTCCCAGTCCATTTTAAACTTCTCGGCTATAGGGGAAAAAGCTCTCCCTATTTCCGAATCGGGGATTTTGAAGCCCTGGAGCTCCCACTCAATCCTCATAAAGAAGGTTTTCTTCTGAAAGTCTATGTGCTGGTCGGCGTGGATTATGTTTCCGCCGTTTCCGGCTATAAAGCCGGTAATCTCTGCAACAATTCCTTTCGTGTCGGGACAGGAGATTAAAAGGGTTGCGGTTTTACCCATTTTCTACTCCACCGTCACACTCTTTGCGAGGTTTCTGGGCTGGTCAACGTCGTAGCCGAGGAAGTCGGCAATGTAGTAGGCAAAAAGCTGTAAGGGAATGACGCTAACAATAGGGGAGAGGAACTCCTCAACCTGCGGAACCTCTATCTTGTAGTCTGCAATCTTCTCGGCCTCAGGCGAGCCGGGGTTTAAGAGGGCGATAACCTTCCCCTTCCTCGCCTTAACCTCCTCCATGTTTGAGACAATCTTCTCGTAAATGCTCCCCTTCGTTGCAACAACAATCACCGGCATCTTCTCGTCTATAAGGGCTATGGGGCCGTGTTTCATCTCTCCGGCAGGGTAGCCCTCTGCGTGTATGTAAGAAATCTCTTTCAGCTTCAGGGCTCCTTCAAGTGCTATGGGGTAGTTTACGTGCCTACCGAGGTATAAAGCATCGGATGACTTGTAGAACTCAAGGGCTATCCTCTTTACGGTTTCATCCTGCCTTTCCCGGTTTAAAAAGGCCTCAATTTTTGAGGGAATTTCAAGGAGGTGGGAGTAGAGCTCCTCAACCTCTTCAGTGCCGAGAGCTCCCCTTTCGCGGGCGAGCCAGAGGGAGAAAAGGTAAAGGGCGGTAAGCTGGGTCGTAAAGGCCTTTGTTGAGGCAACGCTGATTTCGGGGCCGGCGTAGGTGTAGATGACGCAATCGGCCTCTCGGGTTGCTGTTGAGCCGATTACGTTGCAGACTGCAAGGAGTTTTGCTCCCTTGCTCTTGGCGAGCCTCATTGCGGCTAAGGTGTCGGCCGTCTCCCCCGACTGAGTAATCGCAATTACAAGGGTTCTATCGTTTACAACGGGGTTGCGGTAGCGGTACTCCGAGGCGTAGTCAACCTCTGCGGGGATTTTTGCAAAGTTCTCAAGGAAGAACTTAGCGATAAGGCCGGCGTGGTAGGAGGTTCCGCAGGCAACTATCTGAACCCTGTCAAAGGAGGAGGGCTCAATACCCTCAAGGGGAATTTCACCCTTAAACCAGGCGGTATTACCGCTGATTGTGTCTGCAACGGCCCGGGGCTGCTCGTAAATCTCCTTAATCATAAAGTGTTTGTAGCCCCCCTTCTCGGCCTGAGCAAGGCTCCAGGGGATTTTCATGACCTCTTTTTTGACGGGAGCTCTGCTAAAGTCGTAAAAGAGAGCCCCCTTCCTATCAACAACGGCAACTTCTCCGTCCTCAAGGAAGACCGCCCTGTTTGTGTAGGGAAGGAAGGCCGGGACGTCAGAGGCAACGAAGCTCTCATCATCACCGAGACCAACAACGAGAGGGCTGTCTTTACGGGCGCAGAAGAGTTTATCAGGCTCGGCAGTTGTAATTGCACAGATTGCAAAGGAGCCCTTTAGCCTGTTAACGGTTTTAAGGAAGGCCTCAAAGAAGCCTTTAGAAGTTTTAAGCTCCTCTTCAATCAGGTGGACTATAACCTCAGTGTCGGTCTGGGAGGTGAAAGTGTGGCCTTTTGATAGGAGTTCCTCCTTTAAGGGGGCATAGTTCTCCACTATTCCGTTGTGGACTACGGCGATTTTGCCGTCGCAGGAGAGGTGAGGGTGGGCGTTCTCAAGAGTGGGCCTTCCGTGGGTTGCCCAACGGGTGTGGCCGATGCCTATGTTGGAATAAATGTTTAGCCTGTTAAGCTCTATCTCAAACTCCCTGATTTTCCCGACCCTCTTAAAAACCTTAATCTCGTCGTTAACAATCAGGGCAAGGCCGGCTGAGTCGTAACCTCTGTACTCAAGCCTTTTTAAACCATTAATTATCACATTTTTTGCGTTGTCCCTACCGACGTAGCCGACAATTCCGCACATAAAACCCTCGCCAAGTTTTTATTTTTTAAGTATAACAGCAAACTGGAGGGCAGAATGAGGGATTACCTGTGTGAAGACACGATAGCGGCAATAGGGACGCCGGTGGGGAAGGGAGCAATCGGAATAGTGAGGATTTCAGGAAAGGAAGCTTTAAGGATACTGAGAGAGCTCTTCAGGACAAAAAAGGGGCAGAAGAGGGAGGAGTTTGAGGAGAGGAGACTCTACTACGGGCTTGTTGTTGACGAGTTCGGAGAGCCGATAGACGAGGTTTTAGTAGTTTACATGAAGGCTCCCAAGAGCTTCACCGGAGAGGACGTAGTAGAAATCCACAGCCACGGCGGTATAGTAGTAGTAAGGAAGATTCTGAGGGAGGTTCTAAAGAGGGGAGCCCGGCTTGCAGAGCCGGGGGAGTTTACGATGAGGGCCTTTATAAACGGAAAGATTGATTTAGTTCAGGCAGAGGCAATCAACCAGCTGATAGAGGCTAAGAGCGAGGTTGAGGCAAAAGTTGCCCTGAGGCAGCTTGAGGGCTCCCTCTCAAAGAGGATAGAGGAGATAAGGGATAAGCTCCTTGAGACAAAGGCTTACATAGAGGCGGCTGTTGACTTTCCAGATGAGGAGGTTGAGCTCCTTGAAAAGGGAAAGGTTAAGGAGAGGTTGATTGAGGTAAAAGAGGAGATTGAGAGGCTACTCAGAAGCTACAGAGAGGGAAGGTTAATAAGGGAGGGGATAAAGGTTGCAATAGTGGGAAGGCCTAATGTAGGAAAGTCTTCTCTTCTAAATGCTCTCTTAAAGGAGGAGAGGGCGATAGTCACCGAAATTCCCGGCACGACGAGAGACGTTATAGAGGAGAGTATTACTGTTAAGGGAATTCCAGTAAGGTTGATAGATACGGCCGGAATAAGGGAGACGGCGGAGAAGGTTGAGAAAATCGGGATTGAGAGAAGTATTGAGAAGTTAAAGGAGGCCGACGTAATTCTCTTTGTGATAGACGGCTCGGCGGGGTTTACAGAGGAGGACAGGAAGATAGGGGAGCTCCTATCGGGAAAGGACAACGTGATAGTGGTAATCAACAAGAAGGATGCAGGATTGAAGGTAAGGTGCAGGGATTTAAGGGAGTGGAGCAGGTGTGTTGAGATAAGCGCAAAGAGCGGGGAGGGAATAGAGGAGCTTGCCGACGAGATTGTAAGGCTTGTTCTCTTAGAGCCGGAGGCCGTTTTAGGGGGAGAGGAGGATGTGATAACGAGCGAGAGGCACAGGGAGCTCCTTGAGGAGGCAAAAAGGGCAGTAGAAAGGGCAATTAAAAGTTTAGATGAGGGATTTGAGTCTCCGGAGTTCCTCTCAATGGACATTGACGAAGCCCTTGAGAAGTTGGGAATGATTGTAGGAAAAGTAACTACTGAAGATATGTATGATATAATTTTTTCCCGATTTTGTATAGGCAAATAGAGGTAAAACTTCTCTGATGAAAAGGGATAGACTTCAGGTTATAGTAATTAAGGACGAGTTGGGAAACTACTCAGGGTTTACGGTCTCAAAGAAGCTCCTTGCTATAGTATTAACACTCTTCCTCGGGACATTTATACTCCTTGCAGTCTTTTCGGGAATCTCTTTAAAAGAGCACTTCAAGAGAGAGGAAGAAAAAAAGGAGCTAATTAAGAGGCTTGAGCTCTTAGAAGAGGAGTTAAAAGAGCTCAGCAGTCAGAACAGCAGGTTAAAAAAGCAGGTTGCAGAGCTTGAGAGAGAAAAGAAAGAGACGGTAGAGGAGCTGGCAAAGAGGATAGAGACGATTAACTCAATAATGAAGCGGGTAGGAATAAAAGTTGAGAGCTCCGGCAAAGGCGGAACTGCAGTTCCGGTTGAGAAGGTCTTAACCGACCCGGAAATTGACCTGAAGGAGCTCATTCCGGGAGTGGACTCACTCATAGAGAACCTTAAAAGCACTCCCGTAGGGTATCCGACAACCGGCAGGATTACGTCAGACTTCGGTTTAAGGAGGAACCCGATTACCGGAGCTCTTGAGTTTCACCTCGGGATTGACATAGCCAACAGGTGGGGAACCCCAGTAAGGGCCACCGCAGAGGGAAAGGTAATAAAGGCAGGCTGGTGCGGACTGCTGGGAAGGTGCGTTGAGATAGAGCACGGAAACGGCTTTAAGACTTTCTACGGCCACCTTGCAAAGGTTGTAGTCCACAGGGGACAGAAAGTTGAGAGGGGAATGATTATAGGAATAATGGGAAGTACTGGAAGGAGCACCGGCCCCCACCTCCACTACGCAATCAAGTACAAAGGAAAGATAGTAAACCCCGAACCTTTCTTAGAGGTGAGCCTTGATAAAGAAAAAAAATAAAGTTGAAAACGGAGAGATTAAGAGCATTCTCTCAAGTGAGCTGAAAATTGAGGGAAATATTTTCGCAACAGGGAAGGTAAGGATTGACGGAGAGGTTTTGGGGGACGTCAGCGGAGACTTTATAATTTTCGGAGAGAGCTCAAAAATAAAGGGAAACGTCAAAGCAAAAAGAGTTATCCTCATGGGAAGCGTTGAGGGAGACGTTGAGGCAACCGAGGTGGAGATAAAGAGCTCTGCAAAGGTTAAAGGCAATTTAACGGTAAAGGAACTTTCTATTGAGAGCGGGGCCTCGGTTGAAGGAGCCGTTAAGAGCGGAAAGTTTCTGGAAGGCCAAAGCGGTAGGCCGGAAAAGAAGTAGCAAGAAAGGGTTTTTTCTGAAGGAAAGAGACTAAATCAGGAATAGAAATTCCTCTCTTAACGAAAATTGCCCTGCCGCCTTTCGGGTGTCCCGGCGGTTTAACGTTAAAGAGCCTGAAGTAACCGAGCCCCGATATTGAGATGTAGCCGGTGGTATACTCGGGGTCGTCGGAGATGCACAGTTCGGCCAGAACGCCGGGAAAGAGGTTGATTTTGGTCGTCAAAATAAGGGCATCTTTAAGATTTTCTGTGTAGAACTTCCCGGCCTTCTCCTTCAGCTCCCTCTGGGCACTATCGGTGATTCCAAGGGTTGAAGCCCTTATTCCCCTCTCTTTATCCGGCTCAAGGCGCCTTCCCGTCGGGACTTCAACAACCATTGCACCCCTCATTACTCTCCCGCCGGGGGCCGGGCCGGAAAGGAGGAGCTCGTAGGTCTTTAGCCCCAGCTCAAGGGGAATTCCGGCAAGGGGAAAGAGGAGTTTCAGGAGCTCCGGGGGGGCACCTTCAAGGTGGAAGACAGGGAGGAGGGGAGCTCTCAGCGGCTCCTCTTTAATCTCCTCAACCTTTATGTTTATAAAGTCGGGACTCCCCCGGCTGTGGTTCCTTGCACGGTTAAGGAAAGAGAGAACCGTTTTCTCAACTTCCGACTCGGGAACGATTGTCTCGGCGCCGGAGATGTGCTCGCCTGCGGCAGAGCTCCTCATCTTAACGCTAAAGAGCTTTTCCCTCTCCACCCTCAACTCTTAAAGGGTTTTTAAACCAGACGTCGTGCTGAGGAAAGGGAATTTCTATTCCGTTCTCCTCAAAGAGGCTCTTAATCCTCTCGTTAATTATGGACTTTGCGCCGAAGGCCTTATCCTTCTTCTCAACGTAGTAAATCAGCTTGAAAATCAGGGCGCTGTCGCCGAACCGGGTGAAGTAAACTGACGGAGGCGGCTCCTTCAGAACTCCCGGAACGCCGCGAACGGCCTCAAGGAGAAGGTTCTTAACTTTCTCTGTGTCGGTTCCGTAGGCAACGCCTACCTCAACAGAGTCTTTAACTTTGGGGTCAGGGTAGAGGGAGTTCTCAATAATTCCCTCTGTTAGTTTAGAGTTGGGAATGGTTATCAGGTTATTCCCGGTAATTGTCAAAATTCTGGTAGTCCTAAGGCCGATGTCGTAAACGTAGCCCTCAACATCAATGTCCTTAATGTAGACCCTGTCACCGATTCTGAACTGACGGTCGGTTACAAGGAGAATTCCGGAGATAAAGTTCCTGATTGTGTCCTTAGCCGCAAGGCCTACGGCCAAAGAGCCCACGCCAAGGGAGGTAACTAAAGAAGTAACGTTAAAGCCGAGCCTGTCAAGGACGGCTATAAGGGCAACGAAGACTATAAAGACGTTAACGATTTTTGAAATCATTGAGTAGTAAGTATCTACGAGGGGAGCCTCTGTGGGGGAGACTTTCTTTTTAACCCCCTGTGAGAGCTTTTCAAGAAAAATCTCAACAAGCCTTACGGCAACGAAGGTAAGGATTAGGACGTAGAGGACAAAGAAGGCGGTGTTGAGGATTTTAAGGGGCTCTGACGGGATTTTCAGCTGGAGAATTGATAGGTTAATAAAGAGGAGGAAGAGGAAGTAGGAGAGCCAGCTTGAGAGGCTTACGAGGATTTTCTCAGCTTTTGTAAGCCTCTTATCCCGAAGGAAGAGCTTTAGGAGGAACTTCCTGATTAGCCTCCTGCTCCAGAGGGAGAGGAAGGCAAGGAGGAGGAAAAAGAGAGCAAGGGCGTACTCAACCTTTATCCAGGGGGCGTATTTGCCGGCAAGGTTTTCAAGGTTTGACTGAATGGTTGAGAGGGCGATTTTCTCCTTCATAATTAGAGCTCCCTGTTTGTAAGAACGAAGGTTACCGGGCCGTCGTTTATAAGGTGAACCTTCATGTCGGCGCCGAAAATCCCCGTCTTGACCGGAACGCCCTCTTCCTTGCAGGCCTCAACGAGCCTGCCGAACATATCCTCTGCCCTTGAGGGCTCCTCGGAGGACTGGAAGCTGGGGCGGCGTCCCTTTCGGCAGTCGGCGGCAAGGGTGAAGTTGGGAACGAGAAGGAGCTCCCCGCCGATGTCTTTCAGCGAGAGGTTCATCTTTCCAGAATCGTCCTCAAATATCCTGAGGTTAACTATTTTCCTGGCCATCTTATCAACGTAGCTTGTTAAGTCCCCCTTCTCAAAACCGACAAGGGCCACTATTCCCCTTCCGATTTCGCCTACGACCTCTCCGTTAACGACAACTTTTCCCGAAATTACCCTCTGAATACAGGCCTTCATTGTCCTCCCACCCAAAGGTGTTTTATTCCGTCAACGACGAACTGGGAGCCGAGAGCTCCGGTAAAGAGGCCGAAAACCCTCGTCATAACCCCCACTCCGGTCGCTCCCAGCCTCTTAGAGAGGTAAACCGAGTTTAAAATCGTAAAGTAGATAATAACCGTAAGGAGGAGAACTGCAAGGGAGAGCTCCAAGAAAGAGAATACTCCCCGTGCCTCCTCTCTGAAGATTAAGAGGGTGGTAAAGGTTCCCGGGCCGAAGAGAATGGGAATCCCCAAAGGGATAACGGAGATATCCTCCTTCTCGTAGACGGCCTCCTGCTCCCGCTCGGTGTGTTTGGTCTTGGGCTGGTGGGCCTGAAGCATCTGGAAGGCCATGTGGAGGAGAATTAGACCGCCGAAGATTTTAATACTAAAAATGCTTACCCCTATTGCCTTCAGGAAGGCCTCGCCGAAGAAGAGGGTAATAAAGGAGGCAATAAAAACGGTAACAGAGGCCCTTCTGGCTACGCGCTTAACCTCTGAAACCGAAGTCGTAAGGCCGGCAACGATTACGGCTGCAAAGAGGGGGTCAACGATTACAAGAAGGGAAATTAAGTACTTCAGGAACTCCAAAGCCCCCTCCTCAGGTAGTCAAGAATGGTAAAGAAGAAGACGGTTAGTGAGATGTAGCCGTTGAGGTTAAAAAAGGCAAAGGCTATCTTCTCCCTCTCCTCAGCAACAATCCTGTGCTCCTTAACCATAAGGAAAGCCGAAATTGCAAGGCCGAGGTAGTAGAAAAATCCCAACCCCTCCATTATCCCGACGGCAATTAGGCCAACCAAGGTTAAGAGGTGGAAGAGGCGAGACAGGAGTAGAGCTCTCTCAACTCCGAGCCGGGCCGGTATTGAGAAAAGCCCCATTTTCCTGTCAAACTCAACGTCTTGAAGGGCGTAGATGATGTCAAAGCCTGCAACCCAGAAGGCAACCGAGCCGGAAAGGATTAAGGCGGGTAAATCTACGGTTCCTTTAACGGCAACCCAGGCGCCGAGGGGGGCAAGGGCTATCGCAATACCTAAAACGATGTGACACAGGGCCGTAAAGCGCTTGGTGAACGAGTAGAGGGTTAAGACGAAAATTGCAATCGGCGAGAGTTTAAAGGCAAGGGGGTTGAGCTTGTAGGCGGCATAGACCATAACCAAGAAACCGATTAGGGCAAGCAAAAGGGCCTCGCTTTTTTTAACAACTCCCATCGGAATGTGGCGGTTTGCCGTTCTGGGGTTCTTTGCGTCAATCTCGGCATCTATCAGTCGGTTGAGGCTCATTGCGGCGGTTCGCGCCCCGAAGAGGGCAACGGTAATCCAGAAAAGCTGGTAGAGGGAAGGAAAACCGCCGGCGGCAATCAGGGCGGAAGTAAGGGCAAAGGGGAGGGCAAAGACGGTGTGCTCAACCTTTATAAGCTCAAGGTAGTTCTTAATCTTCCCGGTTAAGCTACCCAAGGCCGCCCTCTAAAAGTTTAAAGCACCCTGAGATGTCGGGGAATACGTAGTCTGGCCGAAGTGTCGGCTCAATAGAGTCTAAAACTTTGGTGTCTTTGTACTTCCCGCTTAAAACGAAAACCGTCTTAAAGCCGGCAACTTTTTTACCTTCTGCAAGGTCGGTAAAGGGGTCGTCGCTGACCATGTAGATTTTATCGGGCTCTTTAATTCCGAGGAGCTCAAAGGCCCTCTCAAAGTACTCCTTAGAGGGCTTACCGAAGGAGACGACGGGCTTGTTGGCGGCGTAGGAGAGGGCAGTTGCAATCGCTCCAACGCTGGGGCCCACTAAACCGTCGGGGTCAAGAATTAAGCGGTTCATGTGGAAGGAGAAGAGCTTTGCATCGTTTAAGACGAGGGCCGAAGTTACGGTTTTGAGCTTGGAGTAGTTTATTTCCCTATCCCTGCCGACAACAACCGCCTCAACGTTGTGGTCGTCCCTGACTTCAAACCCCTCCTCTTTAAAGAACTCCTTAACTCTGTCAGTTCCCATAAAGTAGAGGGAGTTGACTCCCTCCCTCTTTAAAAAGTCCCGGGCCAGGAGTGATGGTGAGAGGAGTTTTCTCTCGTTTACGTTAAAGCCCTTCTCCCTCAAAATCTCAATAAGCTGAGGCGGTTTTTCGGTAGAGTTGTTTGTTGCAACAATCCAGGGAATGTTGCGTCTATCCAGCTCCTTCGTAAACTCAAGGGCTTCTTCAAAAGGGGTGTAGCTCTTGTCTTTAACGAGGGTTCCTTCAAGGTCAAGGAGGAAACCTATCATTTCTCTTCTTCCTCCAGAGAGGCCGAAATTATTGCCGCCCCGATTATATCACCAAGGACGTTGATTGCGGTTCGGCACCTGTCAAGGAACCAGTCAACGGCCAAGATTATCCCGATACCCTCTACGGGAATTCCGACAGACTCAAGGACTAAGACCATCGTAATAAGGCCGGCTTCAGGTATCCCGGCGGCGCCTATTGCGGCCAGGGTAGCGGTTAGGAAGATTACGAGGTACTGAGGAAGGGAGAGCTCTATCCCGTAAGCCTGTGCAAGGAAAACGGCGGCAACGGCCTCATATAGGGCGGTTCCGTCCATGTTAACGGTAGCTCCGAGGGGAAGGGTAAACTGGGCAACCTGCCTTTTGATGCCGGCGTCGGTCGCGACGGTAATAGTTATGGGAAGGGTCGCAGAGGAGGATGCGGTTGCAAAGGCGGTTATGAGGGCATCCCTGACTTTGGCAATCAGGGAGTAGGGGTTTTTGCGGGTAAAGAGGAGGTAGAGGAGGGGAAGGGTAATAAGGGCGTGAATTGAGAGGCCGGTCAGAACCGTTAAAACGTACTTGCTCAGGGAGTAGAGAATCGGCTTCAGGGCCGAAGCCCCGCCAAGGGAGGCAATTTTACCGGCTATGAGGGAGCAGACCCCTACGGGGGCGGTTTTAATAATCCAGGAGGTAAGTTTCATTAGAGAGGCGTCAAGCTCGGCTATTACCTGCTTAAGTAGGAGCTCCCTCCTCCACTCAACAGAGAGAACGGCGAGGGAAAAGAGTATTGTCGCAACGATTACAGCAAGTACGTTAAAGTTAACAAGGGCTTTAAAGAAGTTCTCGGGGATTAAAGAGAGTAAGAGCTCCTTAAAACTGAAGGCAACCTCTTTAACCTTCACCTCACCGCCCGAAAGGGAGACTCCAATCCCCGGCTTAAAGAGAACGACTACCAGCAGGCCTGTTAAAACGGCCAGAGCAGTGGTTGTTGTGTAGTAGAGGAGAGCTCTGAGGCCTATCCTCTTAAACCTCTCAATACTCTCCATGTTTAGGATTGCCCCGGCAATTGAGACGACAATGAGGGGGAGGACCACCATCTTTAAAGCTTTGAGGAAGAACTCCCCCACAACGGCAAAGGAGAGGGAGAAGGAGGGGAAGAGAGCTCCCAAAACGAAGCCGAGGACAACTCCTGCAACCATGAAGAGGAGAAAGTGCCTTCCCATTAAACGCCTCCGGCTTAAATTTCTCACAGAAAAAACTATTTTACAAAGGGGTAAGGAAGATGGGATTTAACTGCGGAATAGTAGGCCTTCCGAACGTGGGAAAGTCAACACTCTTTAACGCCCTAACAAACACGGCAAAGGCAGAGGCGGCAAACTACCCCTTCTGTACGATTGAGCCAAACGTAGGGATAGTTGAGGTTCCCGACGAGAGGCTCTACAAAATTGCCCAGGTCGTAAAGCCGAGGAAGATAACCCCCACGACGATTGAGTTCGTTGACATTGCCGGACTCGTTAAGGGTGCAAGTAAGGGGGAAGGGCTCGGAAACCAATTCCTTGCAAACATAAGGAGCGTTGACGCAATTGCCCACGTGGTAAGGTGCTTTAGGGACGAAAACGTCGTTCACGTTGACGGAAGCGTTGACCCGATTAGGGACATTGAAACGATTAACTACGAGCTGGTCTTAAAGGATTTAGAGAGCGTTGAGAGGAGGATAGAGAAGGTTAAGAAGGTTGCTAAAGGAGGGGATAAAAAGGCAAGGGCGGAGCTCGCGGCCCTTGAAAAGATTAAAGAGATTTTGGAAAGGGGAGAGAGAATAAGGCCCTACCTGCAGGAGCTCGGAGAGGAGGGGCAGAGGGTAGTTAAAGAGCTTGCCCTCTTAACTGCAAAGCCTGTTATGTACGTGGCAAACGTTGACGAAGAGGGACTTTTTGAGGATAACGAGTACGTTAAGGCGGTTAGGGAGTTTGCGGCAAAAGAGGGAGCTCCGGTAGTAAAAATCTGTGCAAAGATTGAGGCAGAGCTTGCGGAGCTGAGCAAAGAGGAAAAGGAGGAGTTTTTAAAGGAGCTCGGAATGGAGGAGCCGGGGCTCAACGCCGTAATCAGGGAGGGGTATAAACTCCTTGACCTGATTACCTTCTTCACGGCGGGGGAGCAGGAGGTAAAGGCCTGGACCGTTAAAAAGGGAACTAAAGCCCCTCAGGCGGCCGGGAAAATCCACTCCGACATTGAAAGGGGCTTTATCAGGGCCGAGGTTATAAGGTACGAGGACTTAATAAGGGAAGGCTCCATTCAGGCCTGTAAAGAGAAGGGGCTGATGAGGTTAGAAGGTAAAGATTACGAGGTTCAGGACGGAGACGTAATCTACTTCAGGTTTAACGTCTAAATGGAGACGAGAGGAATAGTTCTGAAGGCACAGAGGCTCGGGGAGGGTTTAAGGGCCCTCTCCCTCTATACGGAGCTCCTGGGACGGGTCGGGGTAATAGTGAAGGTAAGGAGGGGGGAGTTCCCGGTAAAGTACGAGCCCTTTTCAATAACCCGCTTTAAGCTCGTTCAAAAGGGAGATAGGTTTGAGGTAAAAGAGGCAAAGCTGATAGAGGAGAACTTTCCGGCAAATCAGGCAGAGCTCCTATACAGGGCAAGGCTCGTAAAACCGCTACTGAAGATGGAGCTCCCGGGAAGCAAGAAGCTCTTCGGCCTCGTAGAGAGCTATTTGAAAATCAAGGAGGAGTTTGAGCTGGCCTACCCGATGTTTTTATCAAAACTTCTCTTTATTGAGGGGCTGTTTCCGGAGGTAAGGAGGTGCGTCTCCTGCGGCAGGAGAAAGGTTGTCGCCTTTTCGGTAAAGAGGGGCGGGGCGGTCTGCAGCAGGTGTAGGGAGGAGGGGGATTACAAGTGGAGCAGGGAGCTCAGCAGAGAGTTAATAAGGTTAACGAAAAAACCCTTTGAGGAGGTAAAGGGGGATTATAGAAGGGAGCTCCTAACCCCGATAACCCGGGCGCTTTCGGGCCACCTCAGGGATAGGGTAGATTAAGTTAAGTTTCCCTGCTTATAATTTAATTTTGAAAATACGATAAGAGAGGTGAAAGAAATGGCAAGGAAAGTTCTGGTTTTAGGGGGTGGAATAGGAGGAGTTGAGGCGGCCTTTGCCCTGTGCCACAAGTGTTTTAACGTTGAGCTGATTTCAAACAGGGACTACCTCTACATCTACCCAATTTCAATCTGGATACCCACCGGCGAGTACAAGTGGGAGGACGTAATCCTTCCTCTGGAAGAGGTTGCAAAGGTTAACGGCTTTAAGCTGACAATCGGAGAGGTTGAGAGGATATCAACAAAGGAGAAAAAGGTCTACTTGAAAGGCGGAGGAGTAAAGGAGTACGACTACCTCGTAATAGCCCTCGGGGGAAGTAAAGTAAAGCACAAGGGGAGCGAGAACTTCCTTTCAATATGCGGAAAGCCCGAGGAGAGCTTAGAACTGAAAAAGAGGATAGACGAGTTGATTGAGAGGGGCGGAGGAGTAATCGCTGCGGGGTTCGGAGGGAACCCCAAAGACCCGACCGGAGTAAGGGGAGGCCCCGCATTTGAGTTTGTCTTCAACCTTGACTGCTACTTTAAGAAGAGGGGAATAAGGGATAAGTTCCAGCTCCACTTCTTTGCACCGATGCCAAAGCCCGGAATAAGGCTGGGGGAGAAAAACGCCGAAAGGGCGTATAAAATGTTTGATAAACTGGGGATAAAGAGGCACTTCGGGAAGAAGATAAAGGAATTTACGCCAGAAGGGGTTGTCTTTGAGGACGGCTCCCTCTTAAAGAGCGACCTGACGATGTTTATCCCTGCAACAGACGGCCACCCGGTCTTTCAGAACTCGGATTTACCCCTTAACGAGGCGGGATTCGTGAAGATTGAGCCCTCCTGTGCGGTTCCGGGAACCGAGGAAACGGTTTGGGCAATAGGCGACAGCGCCGCCTTTGAAGGGCCCAAGTGGAAGGCCAAGCAAGGGCACATTGCTGAAGTTATGGGAAGAATTGTTGCAAGAAATATTGAGGCAAGGGAAAGAGGATTGGAGAAGAGGGAGAGTTATCTTCACCACCTCCACATTCTCTGCCTGATGGACATGGGGCCCTGCTGGATGGGCGGAGCCCTGGTCTATAGGGACGACAAGCGCTCAATAATGCTTCCCCTTCCCTTCATAGGCCACACCCTAAAGAAACTGTGGGGTTGGTACTACAAGGCCAGCAAGCTCAAGAAAGTTCCCAGAATACCCGGATTTGACGCGCCGTAATGGAGTTAATTGAAACAGTCAGGGTTGAAAGGGGGAGGGCTGTCCTCCTCCCCTATCACTACGATAGGTTAAGGAGGGGAGCTCTCGGCTTAGAGTTTAAACTCCCCTTTTCTGAGGGCGAGCTTGAGGAGCTCCTAATCTGGAAGTGGGAGGAAGAGGGAGGAGGGGAGCTCCTTATCCGGCTCACCCTGAAAGAGGACGGCAGTTTTGAGCTCTCGGCAAGGGAGTGCAGAAAGAGGGAGAGGGTAAGGCTAAAGTCGGCCTACGGGGTTAAGAGGTGTTTCTCGGCAGTTTCACCTTACAAAACATCAATATCGGCCCAAACTTCGGCACTTGCCCTTAAAGAGGCTCAAAAATCAAGGTACGACGAGGCCCTAACCTACTCAACAGAGGGTTTTGTAAGCGAGTGTGCCTACGCCAACGTTTTCTTCGTTAAAGAGGGAGTTCTCTTTACCCCCTCTCTGGAGACCGGGTGTTTAGAGGGAACCAGAAGGCGGTTCGTAATAGAAACGGCAAAAGAGATGGGAGTTCCCGTTATTGAAGGGCTGTTTACAGTTAAGGAGCTCTTAACGGCAGACGAGGTCTTTATAACGAGCGCAAGGGAGGACGTCTGCCCGGTAGTTGAATTTGACGGGTTTAAATTGAAGAAGCCTGCGGGGAAGCCCTTTTACAGGAGAATAAGAGAAGTTATTGAGTGGAGGGAGTTTAGGATAAAAGGAGCACCGAGCCCATAAAGAGGTTTGCTTATTATCGGCCTCGTCAACGTTTTTGTTTGCCGCCATGTCGTCAACTACGAGAATTTTTACATCCTCAGTTGGTAAGAGCTTCCCTCTTCTTTGCTCTTTTTCTCCTGGTTAAGAACAATCTCTGACATAGCCTGAACCTGATTCTATGAATTTTGAATTAAAGTCTCTGCGGTAAATTCCCTACTCCCTCCTTAACGACGCTTGCGTTTTGTTGCTGGCTAAGTTGAAATATTCCCGCTTTTTTGAGACGTCAGAGATTTCGTTCTTAAAGGACTCAACCAGCTCAAGGAGCTCTTTAAGGAGGTTTTTCTCCATCGGCTCCCCCCTTCACACTCAAATATCATTCTCGGAGGGAGCCGAGGACTATTTAGCTCAATCTTCCTTTAACTGCTCAAGGATTTTGCTTATGTCAATGTCAAGCTCGTCAACGGCCTCGTTGGTCTGGAAGGGAGCCGCAGAGGTTTGAGGTCTGCTGAGGCTTGAAAAGCCAGTTGAGAGAGGCCTCCCTTTCTCGTCAAACCCGGTTGCAATTACCGTTACTTCTATTGAGCCCTCAAGGTTATTGTCAAGAGTAACTCCGAAGAAGAAGTTGGTGTCGTCCCTCTTTGCCCTCTCCTTAATCAGGGAGGCAGCGGCGTAGGCTTCGTCAAGGGTTAAGTCGCTTCCTCCGGTTATGTTTACAAGTATCCGGCTCGCCCCCTCAACCTGAACGTTCTCAAGGAGAGGGTTGTCTATCGCCTTCCTTGCGGCGGTAAGGGCCCTATCCTCTCCGCTTGCCTCACCTATGCCTATAAGAGCATAACCACCGCTGTGCATAACGGTTTTAACGTCGGCAAAGTCAAGGTTTATGAGGCCCGGTTTAGTGATAACTTCGGTTATTCCCTTAACCGCTTGATAGAGAACGTTGTCGGCGAGTTTAAAGGCGTTCAAGATGTTCATGTCCTTGGGAGCTATCGTTAAGAGCTTCTGATTGGGAATCACCATGAGGGTATCAACGAACTCCTTTAGCCTCCTTATTCCCGCCTCTGCAAACTCCTGACGGCGCCTACCCTCAAAGTCAAAGGGGCGGGTCACCACGCCGATTGTAAGAATTCCCATGTCTTTGGCCACTTTGGCAACAATCGGGGCGGCTCCGGTACCAGTTCCGCCTCCCATTCCGGCGGTTATAAAGACCATGTCCGAGCCCTCTAAGACCTCCCTGATTTTGGGCTCGTCCTCAAGGGCGGCCTGCTCTCCGATTTCTGGCTTTCCTCCTGCTCCCAACCCCTTTGTTAACTTCTCACCGATTTGGACTTTAACGGGAACGGGAAGCTTTGAGAGGACTTGGGCATCGGTGTTTATGGCTATAAACTCAACTCCCTCTATCCCCATTTCATACATTCGGGAAACGGCGTTTCCTCCTCCTCCGCCTACTCCGATTACCTTAATTATCGGCCCCTGAAAGAGGTCGTCGGCTATGTCAAACATCTGCACCTCCTTAAATGTACTGGGTTAAAAAGCGCCAGATTGCAGAGAAAAATCCCTCTTTACCGTAATCCTTCGTAAGGTCTTCTTTAATGTCGGTAAGCCTCTCCCTCCTGTTTAAAGAGAGAACGTAGTTTACAACACCCTCTATCGGAGAGAGAGCGGGGTCTTTAAGCTCGCCTTCAGGGGAAACCACGACTACGGGAGCCTTAAAGAGCTTTTCAAAGAGAGTTGTAATGTCCTTGAGCTTAGCAAAACCGCCGGTTATGTAAACCCTATTAAGATGAGTTATAAAGGAGGGGTCTTCGTTGTCAAGGGCCTTCTTTATGTCCTTAACAAGTTTTTTAAGCTGCAAGTGGATTAGGGCGGGTATAACTATCTTCTGAACCTTTAGGGCTTTTGTTCCGTAGTTGATAGTAATTACTTCTTCGGGGTTTACGTTAAAGGCATAGGCGCTGCCGTACTCCTTAAAGAGCCTCTCGGCCTCTTTCCTGTTTACCTTCAATTGCTGAATGAAAAAGTCTATAACGTCCTCTGCTCCGAAGGGCTCGTGCTTAAAGAAGACGGGAGCATCTTCCCTCAGGTAGAGGACTTCGGTATTTCCGGCTCCGAGGTAGATAAAGAGGTTGTTGTTAAAGTAGGTCTTATCGTCTTTGACGGCGTAGTAGGATGCAAGGGTCTGAAGGACAACCCCTTTCAGCTTTAAACCTACCTCCCTTAAGAGTTGGTCAAGGGTTCTGAGGTAAGACTTGGAGGCCAGTATAACGAAGGCCTTCATCGTAAGCTCTCTACCGGAGTGGCCTATCGGGTTTTGAATGCCGTCAACGTTGTCAACTATGAACTCCTGAGGGAGGATATGAATTATCTCGTAGACGCTCTTAAGGGTTAAGCCCCTCCGCCTTCTGATTTCGTCTTTTACCTTGTTCTTTACCATGTTTACGTCGTTGTAGTTTATGGTCTTTATCCCGGGGAAGGAGATTTTAGCCTCCACCTCGTAGCCTAAGGTACAGCCTCCGGGAACTATAACGTAGGCCTCTAAAGGAAGGGCAGAGGTTGATTCAAGTTTAAGCCTGTTTAGGGCAGAGCGCAGGGAATCTTTGGCAGACGGAACATTTATTATGTTCCCGTTCTTTATCCCTCTTGAAGGGGTAGTTGCAATGGTCGTCTGCCTCTTATCTCCCTTTACCAGAGTAAGGGCGGTTCTTATTGAGCTGGTTCCCAAGTCTATAGTCAGGATTTTCTTCTCAGTAATCATCGCTCTTTCCTCCCCCGGGTAAGCATGTCGTAGAATCGGAAATCGTAGACTCCCGGCTTTAACTTTCCGGCCTTTGACAGAAAGTCGGTAAAGTTATCCCAGGAGACCTCTTCCGCCCCCAGGTAAACAATAACCCTCCCCTTTTTGAAAGTGAGGCTTATAAAGGCATCGCTTAAAATTATTTGAGGCGGTTCTCCCTGTAAAGTCAACTCCTTTATCCTGTTGTTTACCAGTTTAATTTCCATTTTAACAGTTTTCTTCAGTTTTAAAAAGCCTTTTTCCATTGTAAAGGGGGAGCTCCTGCCCTTATAGTAATAAATCGGCAAATTTCCCGAAGGTTTTCGGCTCTTTTCAAGAACAAAGTCGTTGTCGCCTATCAGGTAGGGACTTCCGTTGAAGGAGAGGTAGAAAAGGGGTTTGGTCTCCCAGATTTTTATGGTCAGCCTGTCGCCCTTAACGGTAATCTCCTCCCTCTCAACCCACGGAAGGAAGGAGAGCTTCTCCGAGAGCTCCTCAATTAAAGCAGGGGAGACAGATTCTCCCGGCTGAACGAGTGAGACAACGTACTGGCCAATTTGGTCTTTCCAGTTGCCGTGCTTTTCAACGACTAAGAGCTCCACCTGCTTAAGGTGGCCGGGAGCGTTAACAACCGCATAGACGATAACCCCCCCAATTAAAAGGATGAGAAGGGGAACGAGAACCCGCTTCAACTCTTTAACATCTCCTCAATGAGCTGTTTAAAGGAGATTCCGGCAGCTTTGGCAGACTTTGGAAGGAGACTCCTCTCGGTTAGACCGGGAATAGTGTTAACCTCAAGGACGAAGGGTGAGCCGTACCGGTTGAGGCGGAAGTCAACCCTGACCGCCCCCCTGCACTCAAGGACTTTATAGGCCTTTTCGGCTATGCTCTTAAGGCGCCTTTCAAGGTGTTGGGGTAGCTCGGCCGGAACGACGTAGCGGGTTTTGGGTGAGGAGTACTTAGCAGAGTAATCGTAGAGCTCCCCCTCGGGGAGGATTTCAACCGGAGGAAGAGCCCTGCCGTTCAGGAGGGCTACGGTAAGCTCCTTACCCTCAAGGTACTCCTCAACGAGAACTTTATCGTCGTACTTGAAGGCCTCCTCTACCGCCTTTTTAAACTCACCTTCCTCCTTAACCAGAGTGATGCCGACGCTTGAGCCTGCCCTTGCAGGCTTTACGACGCAAGGGGCTTCAACCGGCTCTACCGGGTCGCCCTTAAAGAGCGTAATGCCGGCGGGAACGGGAACTCCGTAGGAGGAGAGAAGTCTCTTTGTAAAGTCCTTGTCTATTGAAACGGCGCTTGGGATTACGCCGCAGCCGGTATAGGGGATTCCCATAATCTCAAGGAGGCCCTGAACGGTTCCGTCCTCTCCGGGGGAGCCGTGGAGGACGAGGAATGCTTTATCCGGTGAGATTTCCCTCAGTTTAAAGGGGAGCTCTGAGGAGAGCTCAACGGGAAACACCTCGTGGCCTAACTCTTTAAGGGCTTTAATAACGCTCTCGGCGCTTTTCCTTGAAATTCCGGCCTCCGGTGAGGGACCGCCGAAAACTACCGCTACTTTCAACTTCTTAACCTCTCCCTGATAATCTGAGAGACCTCTTCAAGTCTGTTTCCCCTTGAGCCTTTAACGAGAATTACCTTACCCTCAAGGGGGAGCTCTGTAAAGAAAGATAGGAGCTCACTTCTATCAGAAAAATAGAGCTTTTTACCCTTAAAGGTGTTAACCGTGTGTAAGGTTTCCTCTCCGTAGGCGACGAGAAGGGAAACTCCGGCCTCCTCAAGGAGAGAAGCAAGTCTCCTGTGCTCTTCCTCAGAGTAGGGGCCGAGCTCAAGCATCTGGCCGACGACGGCCACCTTCTCGCCGTTAAAGAGGGAGAGGACAGAAATGGCGTTTTTAAAAGAGGCCGGGTTGGCGTTGTAGGAGTCGTCTATGAGAACCGTTGAGCCGTAGCGCTCTACCTTTAGCCTTCCGTCGGGGGGAGTGAAACTCCCAAGGAGGGGAGGGAGCTCTTTGAGGGGAATGCCCAAGAGGTGAGCAACCGCAACCCCTATAAGGGCAGAGTTTACAACCGAGTAGCCGGGAACGGGAGTTTTAAAGGGGATTTTCTTGCCGAAGGCCTCAACCGTAAACTCGGTTCCCTCGGGGGTAAGGGAGAGGGAGGAAAGCCTTACGCTACCTTCCCGGCCGAAGGTTATGGTCTCCTCGGCCTTTGAGAGGTGAAGAAGGTGATAGGGAACGACGGCAAATTTAACTCCCTTGGTAAGGGAGAGCTTCTCCTGAGCAATCTTTTCTAAAGAGCCGAAACCCTCGGTGTGGGCAACTTCAACGGCGGTAATAACAGCCACGTCGGGCTTAACCATATCCCTCAGGTAAGCAATCTCTCCCGGCGAGTTGGTACCGAGCTCCTGAATGAGGAGAGACGCAGAGAGGGGAAGGTTTGAGAGGGTATAGGCAACTCCGATTTCGTTATTGAAACTCTTCCTGTTCCTGTAGGAGGGGAGAAAGGGGGAGAAGAGGTGAAAGAGGAGCTCCTTCGTTGTACTCTTGCCGACGCTCCCGGTAACGGCAACAACGGTGCCGGAAAAGAGGGAGCGCTTGTAGAGGGCTACTTTCTTGAAGGCCTCAAGGGTGCTATCAACTTTAACGGCAAACTTACCGGCGGGGGGCGAGAGCTCCCTCTCTGTAAAAGTACCGACGGCTCCCTTTTTAAAAGCGTCTTCAACGAAGTCGTGTCCGTCCCTCCTTCCCTTGAGGGGAACAAAGAAGTCTCCCTCCTTTACCTGGCGGGAGTCAAAATTAAAAGAGCCGACCGAAGAGGGGGAACCTATCAGCTCTCCGCCTACAACCTCAGCAATCTCCTCTCCTCTCATAAAACTCCTTTACAACCTGCTGGTCTTTAAAGGGGATTTTCCTATCTCCAATTATCTGGTAATCTTCGTGGCCCTTGCCGGCAATTACGACAACGTCTTCTTTCCCTTTAAGGGAGAGGGCTTTCTCTATGGCCCTGCGCCTGTCGGGAACTACGAGAACGCCCTCCTTTGAGGAAATTCCTTTAAGAATGTCGGCAATTATTCTTTGAGGCTCTTCCTTTCGGGGATTGTCGGAAGTTATTATAACAAGGTCTGAGAGCTCCCGGGCAACCCTCCCCATCGGAGCCCTCTTCTCCCTGTCCCTCTCACCTCCGCATCCGAAAACGGTTATCAGGCGCCCCTTTGTAAAGGATGATACGGTTTTTAAGAGCTTTTCAAGGGCGTCGGGCGTGTGGGCGTAGTCAACGAAGACTCCGGGATAGACCTCCTCAAGGCGGCCGGGAACTTTTATTCCAAGGAAGGCCTCGCTTAAGCTCTCAGGCTCAATTCCGCAAAGGGCAAGAGCCCCAAAAGCCCCGCACAGGTTGTAGCCGTTAAACTCCCCCTTCAAAGAAGAGTAAACCGTAAAGGTTGAACCCTTCCAGAGAAGCTTAAGGACTCCCTCTTTAAAGCTCAGGATTTTAAAATCTCCGCCCTTGCCGAAAGTTGAGAGCTCCCCCGGAAAGGCCGCTCTCAAGCCTGAAAGGAGAGCTCCCCACCGGTCGTCAACGTTAACAAGACCGAAACGAGTTGAAAAGAAGAGCCTTTCCTTTGAGAGGAAGTAAGAGTAGAGCTCTTTGTGGAAGTCAAGGTGCTCGGGGGTAAGGTTTGTAAAAACTCCTACTTCAAACTCAATGCCGTAAACCCTGTCAAGCTCAAGGCCGTGGGAGGAGACTTCACAGACAGCGTAGGAACAGCCCCTATCTACGAACTTCCTGAGGATTTTAAAGAAAAGAGGAGGGGAAGGAGTAGTCATTCCAAGGGGTTTTAACGAGGAGAGAGAAATTCCGTAGCCAAGAGTTCCAATATAGCCGGCCTTAATTGAGAGTTTATTGAGAGCTCCCAAAGTCAGCAGGGCGGTTGTCGTTTTACCGTTGGTTCCCGTTATACCGATTACTTTAAGCTTTCTTTCGGGATTGCCGTAGAAACGGGCAGAGAGAAGGGCAAGAGCCTTTCTTGGTTGATTAACCCTAAAGACGGGGAGCTTACCTCTTAACCTCCGAAAAGTCTCCTCAGAATCGGTTATAACGCAGCAGGCTCCCCTTTTAAGGGCCTCTTCAACAAACCTGTTCCCGTCGGAGGAGAAGCCTCTATAGGCGAAGAAGAGGTAGCCTTCTTTAACCTGCCTTGAGTCCTCGGTTATTCCGGCTACCTCAACTTCTCTGTCTACCTGAAGGGAGAGGGGTTTTAAGAGACGGGAGAGAAGCATTCCCCTTACTTACCTTCCTGAATCGTCTCCTCTAACTTCCGGATTTTGGCCTCAACTTCCTCAAGGATGCTCCTTTTCTCCTCTTCGCTCATTGACTCTTCAGGAGTGGAGATGAGCTTCTTGATTGACTCGCTGATGTCCTTAACGAGGGCCTTTGCCTTATCGGAAAGTTCGCTCTCTTTAAGCTGCTCCTGAAGTTCCTCAATTTTCTTTAAGAGCTCCTCCCTCTTTGTCGTTGCAACGTAAGCAGCTCCCGCTCCTACAAGAGTTCCCAGCAGGAAAATTACGGAGTTTCTCTTCATTTTTAACCCTCCTCTTTTAATCCGGTTTTCAAAATTTAATTTAATCCTCTTTACTCCTTTTAAACCTCTTTGCAAAGGAGAGGAGGGAGTTAACCCTCTGGAAAGATTCGGTTAGGTTTTTAACGGTACTCCTAACTTCGTAAACGGCAGGCTTAAGCTGGGAGTTAACCGTATCAACGCTCTCCTCAAGCTTCTTTAAGAGCCTGTAGAGGACTACCAAGAGGGTAAGAAGGAAGACGGTTATGAGGACGAAACAGACGGTTATTACCGTAAGGTCAAACTCTATTAAGGTCATTGTTAACCCCCTATGGTGAACATCTTCCTTGAGCACCCCAGTGTTTCAAGGGCTTCAACGCCGTCTATTCTTCTCTTAAGGAGGATAGCCCCCCTGATTGTACTCAGTAGCCTTTCAAAGGTAAAGTTGGGAGAGCGAAGGAGGGATTTCAGGTCAACCTCCCTGTCGGACATAAGACAGAGCCTAAGTTTACCGTCGGAGGTTAACCTTACCCGATTACACTCGTGGCAGAAGTGCTCGCTTACAGACGGGATAAAGCCGACCACAGCCTTTGTTCCCGGAACCCTGAAGGACTTTGCGGGCCCTTTCTTGAAGGTTTTATGGGGAGTGAGCTCCCCGTAGCGCTCCTCAAGGAGCTGTCTGATTTTTGAGGCGGGAATGAAGTTTTCGCGGGAGAAAAACTTACCGCCGACCGGCATAAGCTCTATAAAGCGAACCTCAACTCCGAACTCTTCGGAAAACTTTATAAACTCCTCAATCTCATCGTCGTTAAAGCCTTTTATTAAAACGGTATTTACCTTAACCGGAGAGAGACCCTCTTTAATGGCGGCGGCTATTCCGTCAATTACCCTGTAGAGGGCGTCTTTTGAGGAGCCGGTTATAAAGGCAAACTTCTCGGGATTCAAGGTATCCACGCTTACGTTAACTCTTTTTAGACCCGCCCTCTTTAAAGAGGGTGCCTTTTCGGAAAGGAGGTAGCCGTTTGTGGTTATTGAGATGTCCTCTATTCCCTCTACCGATGAGAGTTCCTCTATTAAACTCTCAATACCCTTCCTGACTAAAGGTTCACCGCCGGTCAGCCTTACAGAGTTAACCCCTAAAGTTGCAAAAGCCCTGACAATTAAGGAGATTTCCTCGTACCTGAGGATTTCAGGGTGGGGAATAAACTCCTTAACTCCCTCAGGCATACAGTACTTGCACCTAAAGTTGCACCTGTCGGTGACGGAAATCCTTAAGTAGTTTATAACTTTCATGGTAGCTCCATGTGGTATTCTATCACAACAGAGTTCCCCGAAGGTGAAAAGAAATTTTCACGATTTACTCACAATTCTTACACAATTTTCTCGGCCATCGGAATTATTAATATAATGATTCAACTTTCAAAAGGGGGAAAAAATGGCCACAAAAGAAAAAGTTTCAAAAGAAGTAATCCTTAAAGCCGCTGAGAAAGTCTTCTCAAAATACGGCTTTCACGAGGCTAAAATCTATAAAATAGCGGAACTGGCAGGAGTATCAGTAGGAACCATCTACAGGTTCTTTAAGAGTAAAGAAGAGCTCTACTCGGAAGTTCTGAAGAAAAAGCTGAGCGAGCTCCAGAAAAGGGTTGAGAAGAACATAAAGAACAAGAGCCCCGATAGAGCCCTCAAGGCCTATGTCTCAACCGTAGTTGACTTCTTTGAAGAAGAGGAGGAGTTTTTTACGATTTTCATGAGAGAGATGGGAAGCCTCTCAATACTTGACGAAGAGAGGTTTAATCTATCCCAGTGGTATCAGAGTTATGTTAAGAAGCTCTCAAAGGTGGTTGAGAGAGGAGTAAAAAGGGGAGTTTTTGAAAACCTTGACCCCCTTGCGGTAATTTTAGCAGTCTCTGGAGCGATGAAAAACCTGATTTACGCCCGGACAAAGGGAATTTTAAAGAGCTCCCCACAAGAGATAAAGGAAACCCTGTACGAGATTTTTTTTAAAGGGATTTTAAAGTAGGAGAAAAAAAGGAGCCTCTGGCATCAGGGTTCCTAAGTGTATAATAATGCAAGTAAGTACTTACTTAAGGAAGGGCGATGGGAACGAGGGAAAGAATAGTAGAGGCAGCCTACAGATGCTTCTCTCAGAAGGGATATTTAGGGGCAACGACGAGGGAGATTGCCCGGCTTGCCGGGGTTTCGGAGGTAACTCTCTTTCGCTACTTTAAGAGCAAGAGGGAGCTCTTTGAGAAGGTCCTAAAGAAGTTCTCTGTAATTCCGGACATTGAGAGGATAAGTGCCGAGAGTTCCCTCCCCCCCGAAGAGAAGTTGAGAAAGGTCGCAAAGGAGATTCTCCTTTCTCTGAAGGGAAAGAGAAACTTCATAAGGATACTCCTCTCGGAGGTCTCCCTCTACGAGGAGGAGATTGCGGAAATCTACGAGAAGTTTATTGAGAGGCTGGACAGCATAGTTGCTCAGATTCTAAAAACCGATAAAGAGACAGCGAGGCTCTTCCACTCCTCTCTATTTGGGTACTTCCTCTCAGAGGAGATTTTCTTAAGAAGGGAGATAAATGAGAAAGAGGCTAAGGAAGTAATAAACAAGCTCGTAGAAATCTTTACGGGGTGCAGAAGTGAAAAGAATTGTTAAACCTTTAGGATTTTTTTTAGTAGCAATAGCAACCATCTGGGTAGGCTACTTTTTCTACCAGCACTACCGATTCGTCATAACCGATAACGCCTTCCAGATGGCCGATATCGTTAACGTCTCAACTCAGAACGTCTCGGGGAAGATAGTAAAGATGTTCAAGAAGGAGTACCAGGAGGTTAAAAAGGGAGAGCCCCTCTTTAAGATTGACGACAAGCTCTACAGAGAGCAGGTGAAGACCCTTGAGCACGGGGTAAAAGCCCTAAAGGAGAAGAGGGAGAAGTTAACAGTTCAGCTTGATAGGTTAAAGAGGGAGCTCCCGGCAGGGGTAAGCGAAGCAGTAAAGAGCTACGAGGCGGCGGTAAAAGAGGTAGAGGGGCTAAAGGAGGAGTTAAAGGCAGCCGAAGTGAACTACAGAAGTGCCGTTGAGAGTGCACGGGCACAAGTGGAAGCGGCTCGGAGCTCGGTTAAGGCGGCGAGGGAGAGTTATCTGGTAGCAAAGAGGAAGTTTAAGAGGTTTAAAAACCTATACATGAGAAGGGTTATCTCAAAACAGCAGTACGAGGAGGTTAAGGCAGCCTACGCGGGAGCCCTTGCACGGCTTAAAGGCGAGGAGGCAAGGCTAAAGGGTGCAGAGGAAGAGTTAAAAAGGGCTCAAGCCCTTAAGTTTAAAGTACTGGCCTTAAAGGAGAGGTTAGAAGGAGCACAGAAAAGGAGCCAAGCCCTTAAAGAAAAAATATCGGTTGCAAAGGCGCAACTTAAGAGGATAGAGGAGCTCCAAAAGGCAGTAAAAGAAATTGAGCAGAGTATAAAGAGTAAGGAGGCACAGCTTGAAAGGGCAAGGGAATTACTAAAAGAGACTCTCGTTTTCTCGCCGATAGACGGATTTGTGGCAAAGAAGTGGAAGGAGGATGGAGAATTTGTCTCCCCAGGTTTGTCGACCTATTCCCTTTACGACCCTAAGACCTTCTACGTCCTGGGCTGGATAGATGAAGATAAGATTAAGTTTATAAAGGTTGGAAGTAAAGCTAAGGCAGAGCTTGAGGCCTGCGGTATGGAGTTTGAGGGGGAAGTTATCTCCGTCGGGAAATCTGCAGGTTCAGTGTTTGCCTTAATTCCAAGGGATACCTCTCAAGGAGACTACACAAAAGTGACCCAGAGGGTTCCTGTTAAGGTAAAGCTAAGAAACGTTCCCCTAAAGTGCGTTAAGCCAGGAACAAACGTGAACCTCTTTATAGAGAAAGAGTAATGGATAAAAAACTCTTCTTAACTGGAGTTTTAATAGTTGCAGGGATGTTTATGACCCTACTTGATACGACAATTGTTGATATTGCCCTTCCCCACATGATGAGCGCCTTTGATGCCGATCCGGACGACATTCAGTGGGTAATTACCTCCTACATGATAGCTTCAGCAGTAGCAATGCCCGTTGTTGGCTGGCTCGGCGGAAAGTTGGGCCACAGGAATACTTACCTTTTGGGAATTGGACTGTTTACGGTTATGAGCGCCCTGTGTGGAGCTGCCCCCAACCTTGACACTATGATTTTAGGAAGGGTCTTTCAGGGAATTGGAGAGGGCTTAGCAGTTCCAATGACAATGACTCTCCTCTTTGAGCTCTTTCCCCCAGAAAAGAGGGGAACTGCAATGGGGATGTTCGCCCTCGGAGCGACATTTGGCCCTTCTTTAGGACCAACTTTGGGAGGATACTTAACTGAGCACCTTAACTGGAGGTGGATTTTTTACGTCAACCTAATTCCCGGCGTTTTAGTGGTTTACTTCTTAACGCTCTTACTGGAGAACGTTAAGGAAAAAGAGGTTAGACCCTTAGATTACTTAGGTTTATCCCTCTTAGGCGTAGCCCTAACTACCCTCATAATAGCCCTCTCAAAGGGAAACAGCTGGGGATGGAAAGACGAAAAGACTGTAAGCCTCCTATACACTTCCTTTATCTCTACAGTAGTCTTTGTTTGGTGGGAGATAAAGACAAAAAACCCGCTAATTAACCTGAAGCTGTTTAAATACAAGTTTTTTAGCTACCCGGTAATCTCCCTATCAATATTTGGAATGGGAGTATACGCTTCCTACTTCCTACTTCCCCTCTACCTTGAGAAGTTAAGGGGTTACCCCACAATTACGGCAGGTGAAATCCTCTTGTGGCCATCTCTTGCCACGGGAGTTGTAAGTATGGTCGTCGGCTTTTTGATTGACAAAAAAGTTATTTCAAAGAAGCTATCAGTAATAGCCGGAATTGTTATCTTCACGGTCGGAACTTACCTCCAGACGAAACTTGACCTTGATATGAATAAGCTTGAAATAGTAATTTACTTACTACCATGGGCGTCAGGCATGGGCTTTTTCTTCCCTGCACTCTCACAGATTTCACTTGGAAACTTTAAGGGAGAGCTCCTAAGGCAGGCCTCTGGTCTTCAGAACCTCTTAAGGCTAGTGGGAGGAAGCATAGGAACCGCAATTTCAACTTACATCTTAATCTCATCACAGGATAAACACCTCGTAAGGATGGCTGAAAAAGTTTCTTCTCAAAGCCCGCAGGTAGTCTCCTTTTTAGGAAAAATAAAAAGTTACCTTTACTACGAGATGTCAACTGCAAAGCCGATGATAAGTGAAAAGGCAAACGCTATTCTTGGAATGCTCTACACAAAACACGCATTTTGGCACTCGTTTGAAGATGCATTTTTCTTTGCAACTGTATGTGGTATATTGACTTTAATACCGGCTCTCCTGGTGGAGGAAAAACATGAAAAAAGTCTTAATGATGATTCTAACTTTAATTCCAACGGTAAGTTGGGCAGGGGAGCTCCAGAGCCTAATTGAAACTGCTTTAAAGAGCTCCCCCCAGATTGAGCAGGCAAAGAGGCAGCTAAAGGCCTCTGAGTACGAGGTTAAAAAGGCTTTTGGTAACTACCTACCGGAAGTCAAGTTCAGCTACTCGTACACAGACCTTTCAGATACCCCTTCCTACACGATGGAGGTTCCGGGAGGAGCTCTCCCTCCAACCTCGTTTTCTCTGTTTAAGAGGAAGTTCTACCAGGAAGAGCTCTCACTCCAAACTCCCCTATTCACAGGGGGGAGGATTTTAAGCCTGATTAGGGTAAAGGAGAACCAGAAGGAAGCCTATAGGTTTTACCTTGAGGAGGTTAAAAACCTAATCGTTGAAAGGGTAAAAGAGGACTACTACGAAGTTCTAAAGGCAAAAGCGCTGGTAGAAACTGCTAAAGAGTCGTTAAAGAGCGCAAAGGAGCATTACAGAGTAGTAAAGGCCTTCTTTGATGAGGAGATAGTTCCAAGGAGGGACCTCCTTGAGGCAGAGGTAAAGGTAAGTGAGGCAGAGGAGAGATTAAAGGAGGCTATAGGCTACTACAGGGTAGCCCTTGAGAAGTTAAGGGTTGACTCGGGGGACTTTGACTTTGAGCCAAAGGGGGAAATTAACCTTGAGGTTGAGGGAAAGAGGTTTAATCCTGAGGAGCTCGTTGAAAGGGCACTAAAGGAAAGGGCAGCTATAAAACAGGTAAAACTCTTTTTAAGGGCAGCAGAAAGGGGAGTTGACCTTGCAAAGAGCCAATTTATGCCTCAGGCCTTCCTGAAACTCTCCTACTCAAAGACCGACCAGTACCCCTTAAACGGCAACTTTTCAAACAAGAGCGCAAGCGTTGGGATATCGGTTCCCATATTTGAGGGAAGTAAGAGGTTCTGGGAGCTAAAGAGGAGCAGGGAAGAGAAGCTAAAAGTAAAAGGAAAGCTTGAGGAGGTAAAGAGGCAGGTTAGGCTTCAGGTAATTTCAGCCTGTACAAACATTGACACAGCCTTAAAGAGAATTGAAGCTGCAAGAAAGAGGGTAGAGGAAGCAAAGGAGCTCTTAAGGGACTCAAAGGAGAGGTACAGGGAGCACGTCGGAACCTCTACTGAAGTTATTGATGCAATAGCCTACCTAACGAGTGCGAAGTCCTCTTTAGTTAAAGCAGTTGCAGACTACTATAAAGCACTGGCTCAGCTTGAGTACGCAGTCGGAGGGAAACTATGAAAAGGTTCTTAGCCCTGATTTTGGTCTTAGTCCCCCTCTTTGTTTCCTCGTGTAGGAACGAGGAGGAAGGGGTTTTATACATAAACGGTAGGATAGAGGGAGACGAGTACGACGTTGCTACAAAGTATGCAGGAAAAGTGGAGAAGGTTTTCGTTGATGAGGGAGATGAGATTAAGAAAGGGGAAATCCTTGCCCTACTTGACTCAAAAGAAGTTAGGGCAAGGAGGGAAGCAGCAGAAAAGGCTTACCAAGGAGCTCTAAAGGAGGCTGAGGCGCTAAAGAAAGAGGTGGAGCTCTTAAAGGAGAAGTTGGCCGCACAGAGGGAAAAACTAAGGGAGCTTGAAAGAGAGGTTCCCCTTTCAATTAAGGTCTCTAAAGAGAAGTTAAAGAGGGCAAAGGCCTCTTTAAAAGGGGCTTTAGCTCAAAAGTATAGGGCAGAATCAACCTTAGAGAAGGTAAAAAAGGACTACGAGAGGTTTAAAAGGCTTTACGAAAGGAGAGTTATCTCTAAAAGCAGGTATGAGGAAGCATTGCTGAGGTTGAGGGAGGCCGAAAGCGGCTACAAAAGTGCTGAGGCTGCAGTTGAGGGAGCAAGAGCCCTCATAAAGGAAGCAGAGAAAGGAGTTAAGCTTGCCCAAAACAGGAAAAGGGAAATAGAGGCCCTAAAGAGGGAAATAAGGGCTACTGAAAGGTCAATTGAAGCAAAGGAGGAGCTCTATAGGGGAGCTCTCAACAGGGCTAAGAGCTTAAAGGGGAGCTTAGAGGAAGTTGAGGCAGTTTTAGAGAACCTGAAAATTACTTCTCCAATTAACGGAGTAGTTTCAGAGAAGATGGTTGAGCCGGGAGAGGTTGTTGGAGCGGGAGCAAGGCTTTTTACCCTCTACGACCTGAATAAGCTCTACTTTGAAGGGTATGTCCCTGAAAGCAAAGTCGGCCTTCTCCACGTAGGGCAGAAGGGCTACTTGGTCGTTGATGCCTATCCGAAGAAAAAGTTCCCTGTAGTTCTAACTTACGTTAGCACGAGAGCAGAGTTCACTCCTAAAGAGGTTCAAACTAAGGAAGAGAGGGTGAAACAGGTATTTAAAGTTAAGCTGAGGCTAATTGAGAACCCTAAGTTCGTCTTAAAGCCGGGAATGCCTGCAGACTGTTACCTTAAAACTAAAGAATAGGAAGAAACAACCCTCACTAAAGTGGGGCCGAAATTACTTAACATTATGGGGGTTATGACAGGTAACACAATCCACAATACCGGTCTCCCCGCTCTTAACCGGGTGTCCGGTCATCTGATTAATAAGAGGCAGTCCTGCCTTTACGGGTGTGTGGAGTTTTTCAGCACAATTTGTTGTATTGTGACAGGAACCACACATCCTTTCGTTAATAGTTCTACCTTTAGCGGGCTTTTTGCTCCAGAGAACCTTATACTCTGGGTTGTGAGGAGTATGACACGCTAAACAGGCTCCCTTATCAGTAGACAAGTTATGATGCGAACCTTTAAGGTTTTTATCTGAATGGCATACAAGACAAAGTTCTGAATTTCCCTTTACCGGTATTCTAAGGAGCTTTTCTTTGTAAGTATGAGAATCGTGGCACGTAATACAGGAAATTCTCTTTCCTGGAAGTTTTGTCGTTGGATTTTTAACTCCTAACGGATGTTCGTTATATATAGACTGTAAAACTTTATGTTCTGCCATCCCTTCAGGGTCATGACACGCCAAGCAGAACCCATCAACAGGCGGTTCCATTGGGGATATTTCTCCATATACAACTCGTGATAGATATCCTCCCTGGGCATTATGGACGCTGTGACATTTACTACACTTTCTACCAAGCTTTCCGTGAGGACCTTTAAAAACAACTACCTTTTCTTTATGGCAATCAAGACACAGCTCCGGATCCTCTTTCCTCAAGAAATGTTTGTTGTTTGAATTAACATCGTGGCAGGTAATGCACTTAAGTTTATTCCCTGTGGGATGGGTTAAAATACCTATATCCCTTACTTCCTTCCCGTTAATAACGTTTCCTGCAAAATGGCAGGAAAGGCACGCAATATCGGACTCATTAGCATTTATCAATTTAGCATAATCAAGAGTCTCTTGAGGAATTGGCTTCTTTAAAACTGTTGTACACTTATTTGCCTTTCCAAACGCCGGAGGAAAAGACACTAAAGATACCAATACTATAGGTAGAAGCCTTTTCATGCCTATCTCCGTGATGTTAGGTATTAAGAACAAGGGAAGTATATCATAACTTCAGGACTCTCCCAGAGTACAGAAATGTTGTATACTGGCTTAAAAGCGTTAACTGGAATTGGAAAATGAAAGTAGTTGAAGGTAAAGGGTTAACCGTAACTTACAGGAGAGGAAAGGTTATTGCAGTAAAGGGACTTGACTTTAAGGTTAATAAGGGGGAGGTCTACATTCTCATCGGACCTGATGGGGCCGGGAAG
>Ga0256838_1000322_pt1 | contig 31868 bp, 32 predicted proteins | sample 4571419metaG_FD_185978 | JGI IMG/M metagenome (GOLD analysis project Ga0256838, IMG submission 185978) | Hydrothermal vent microbial communities from Guaymas Basin, Mexico - 4571-419 | ecosystem: Environmental > Aquatic > Marine > Hydrothermal vents | place: Mexico: Guaymas Basin | collected... | reverse complement strand
TATCTATCACTTCCTAAGATAATCCTTTCCAAATTTTCATATATTCCAGTTAAAAATATCTTGGCAAATTTTTTTAACTCATCCAATTTAATCACCAAAAAATTTTATTCTTTAACTTTCCACTTTCTATACAGATAGATTGCCTTAGTTGGGCAGATGTTATAGCAAGCTCCACAAAACTCACACTTATTTTTATCAACAACTCCATAGTCAATGCAATTGTTTGGGCAAACCTTATTACACAAACCACATTTTATACAAAAGTCCATATCAACCCTAATAAACGAGTTTTCCCTATCAACAACTTTTTTATAACCAGTTGTGTTTGGAATAACATCCCTTGGGCAGTGAATAGCACATGTTTCACAAGCTATGCAGTTATCATTAAATAAAATCTCCTTATTACTTCTATCAATAATTATAGCATCCATTGGGCAGAGATTTGAGCATGTTCCACAGAGTATGCAATTTTCATCCTTAATACTATTAAATTTAACCGTCTCAATCTTTATAGCTTCCCCTGGACAGTTATTTATGCAAATCCCACATAACGAGCAACCACCAATTATATTATTATCTTCAACTCTCCTCACATCATTAGGGCAGATTTCAACACATTTAAGGCATTTCCAACACACATCTGGGCTATAATATAAATGCCCATCCTCAAACCTTAAAGCACCGCTCGGGCAGTTATTGGCACACAATCCACAATTTATACAATAGCTTATTGGTTGAAGATTTTTATTTTCTTTAACTTTAACAACTTTAAAGTTTTCAACCTTTAAAGCATCATTAGGGCAGATTTCAATGCATTTTAAGCAGAGAATGCATTTGCTATAATCAACTTCCCCATCTTTAATGGCATCTTTTGGACAGTTCTCTCCACACAAATTACAAGATGTGCATGCATCTATAAAATCTGGAATTATTGTTTCTCTTGGGCATAGATATGAGCATTTTAGACATCCAACACACTTATCTCTATCAATTTTAATCGATTTTCTTTCTACTTTTTCTACAACCTTTCCTGGCTTTTCTTCGACTGTGAATAATTTAACTTTCATAAGATTCTCTAAGACCTTTAAGTATCTCTCTGCCAATCCCTCTCTTTTTGTATTTAAAAGTTCATAGGAGCTAACTCTTGCATTGTAAGGGCAGACCTCAACGCAGACACCACACATTGAGCAAATACCTATTGGAAATTTCTTCCCATCTTTCTCCACTATCTTTATAATGTTTATTGGGCAAACGTTGGCACATATACCGCAACCGTTACATCTCCTTCTATCTACATAATATCCTCCAAATTCATTCTTTTTAATTGCCTTGTTTGGGCAGTTTCTTGCACATTCTCCACAAGTTAAGCAGGAAAAACTCTTATTATTTAACAAAAATATTGCATCTGTTGGACACGCTTCCATACACTTGGATGTTTGTGAGAAGGGGCAGGACTGACATTTTTCATCTACCCTACATCTATCTAATATGGTTATAATCATCCCTATCACCAAATTATTCTAAACCATATTTTTTCTTTAAAAATTCTTTAATGACTTTTAATACATCCTCTGCATCTTTTAGGCATTCTTCGGCATCTTTTTTAGTATATTCTTCCAATGGGTTCCAAAGTCCTCCAAAATACGGCTCTGGATACCTTGGCATAACCCAATGTTCTTCTAAACTTTCTATTTTCGGAATTAGATTTAGTAATCTATCTTTCCACGAGTTCTCAATATTCATTTCATAAATAATATTCATAAACACTCCAGAAACTACATGCTTCCTAATAATAACATTATTTAAAACTAAAACTGCTTTTACTGCCTTTTCAGCACATTGTTGAGAATGATAAATTGAATCTGGATAAATATCATTATCTAACAAAATTTTTGCTGATTTTAAATCCATTTCAGCTCTTTTTATAAATAATTTTGCATATTCTAAATTAAATCCACTATCTCCCATCTTTTATCCCCATCTATAAATACTGGCTTTATTCTTTTAATAGTGGGTCTTATTCTCTCAAGATAATTTTTCCAAAAGTTATCTCTATCATAGATTACTTTATATCCCGTTAATATACCACAAATTAAAGGATTTATACTTTCCAATGGTAAATCTCCTGGCTCTATCAATATTGGAGAAAGATTAATCCCATATTTATAAATAAACTCCAATACTATGTCCCTTAAAACTTTATATCTATCAATCCTTCTTTTTGGTAAATTTTTGACAATAATCAACAAATCAACATCTGAATATTCAGTTGCTGTTCCTTTTGCATAAGAACCAAATAAAATAATTGAAATTAAATCATCCCCAAATTTTTGTTTGCATTTTTGTAGAAATTCATATAGAACTTTATTTAACATTTTTTCGTCCATTATTCCACCAGATTAAGATATTTTTCCTCCAAATAATCTGTTTCCAATAATAATTCCAATAACTGCAAATAAATAGGAGCAAGATAATGGCAGTAAATCATAATATGGAAATGCCTTTAAAAAATAGGCAATAATTACAGTTAAAATTAAATATCCTAAAATATTCCCTATTTTATGCCTATACTTAGCCCCTATCAAAACTCCAAATAAAAATGCAAGAATTGAGGGGTAGTATAAATAATTTGCCAATATTGCATCAAGCATTTACATCACCATTATTCCAATCTCTCCTCAGATTTTTTAATCTTCTCAATAATAACCTTTTCACAAGAAAGTAAGAAAGCGGCAGTTGATAATCCAGCTAAAACCTTCAATCCAACAAATATATTTAAGTATGGGATTATTCCAGCCGTTACAATTTCTTTTGGTGCTGGGAATACAATAAAACCATTAATTTCTGTAAAGTTAAATAGATAATATCCTCCAATAAACATCCCAGCAACACCCAACAGCAAATAACTTAAAGCTCCAAATGCCTCCAACTTCTCCAAAAATTTATGTTCAAACCATAATGGACTGTTAGAACCAAACGCAATAACTGAAAGTATAAATGCAGCAGCAATTAAAGCCCCTCCTTGAAAACCTCCTCCCGGTGTTATATGTCCTCCTAACACAGTTACAATTCCCAATGCAACCGTTAAAACACTCATAGGAAATGCCAAAAACTTAATTATTGGCGTATATTCACCCCAACCTTTGAGTGTTATATAATCCTCTGATTCAGGAGCATGAAATAACTCCTTTAAATAGGTATTATCATACAACGCCTTTCCAAAGACAATCCAAGAAACCATGACAGCAACAACCAATACCAAACACTCTCCTAAGGTATCATAAGCCCTCCAATCAAATATTACAGCACATACATAGTTTGGGATTATATAGTGAGTGAGATAAACAACATTAACCCCAGGATTTACTTTCATATTTGCTAAGCTATACAATATAGATGCACCAAATACAAAGAAGGATATGGCAACAGCCAAATCTCTTTTAGAGTCCATTTTACCACCTTGTTGTCATATAGATGCAAAATGCAATTGCCCCTAAGAATATAGAGAGCCAGAACAATTGGTAGTTTATGGCGTTTGAGTTCTCTTCCTTAAACTTAAAAATTATAGGAGACACTGACAAAGAGAAAGCTAATGCAGTTAAGCCAAAGAGAGTCATCAAAGTTTTTCCATAAACTCTCCCAATAATCAAAGCCCCAAATATAAACAATAAATATAATGTATATTCCCCAGTAAAGACAGCCCCAACTGTAATTCCATCTCCATGCCCTTCTTTATCTAACCTTTTTTGAATATCATCATAACTCATAAAATCCACCAAATTGATTTTTATTTTATTTTAGGCAATAATTAACCCCCAACTCCTTTGCATAATCCCATAGATAGTTTGTTACAATATCTGGATAGATACCAATTATTACACATAGAGCGGTTAATACAAACAAGCTAAACACAGCTAACTTAGGAACTTCCTTGTTTTGATATTCTTTTAAGGTCTTTTCATCAACTGGTTTTAAGTAAATTAAATAAAATGCCTTAATCATTGAAACAAAAGTTCCAATACTAACAATAATCATTATTATGGTTATTTCTGGCATATTTACTTGCATAGCCGCCTGAGCAAGCATCCACTTACTCTGAAAGCCGTTAAATGGTGGAATTCCACTTATTGCAAGCTTTGCACACAAAATCATAAATGCCACAGATGGCATTAGAGGCAATAAACCTCCCAATTTGTGCAGATTACTACCCCTCTTACAACTTACAATATAAGCCCCCAAAAACAATGCAGATTTATAGATAACGTTATTTATAGCGTGGAAGATACCAGCAACAATTCCCAACGGTGTTCCCAAAGCTAATCCAGTAGCTACATATCCCACTTGACTTATAGCGTGATATGCTAAAAGCTTTTTATAATCACTCTGCAATAATGCCATTACAACCCCAAATACCATTGCTAAAACTCCCAATGCAATTAAAACACCATGAGCACTTGCAAAGTAACCTAAACCGTTAAATAATTTTAGAATAATCAGCATTAAACCAACTAACACAAACTTTGAATATGTTTGTAGCATTGCGGATATAAACCCCTTAGCCCTCGCATACAAGTCAGCTTTAACGTTGTGGAAAGGTGGCAATCCAGCTCCATAAGCTAAACCTACAATTAATAATAATAAACCACCATAAATCATCGGATTATCAACTAACAGATAGTTTTTCATGTCTGTAATGTTTAGAGTTCCAGTCGAAGCTAATAAAAAGGCAATTCCTAATAGCATTAATGATGCCGCAACGTTACCTATTATCATATACCTTAATCCAGCTTTGTATGCCTCTTCGGTTCCAGATAAAAACACCAATCCCGCCTGAACGATTGAGACAATCTCAAAGAACACATATAAATTAAAAATATCATCTGCCAAAACTATGGCGGCAACGCTTGCAAATCCCATTAATGTAAGGGTGACGAACATATTATTCTTTAATTTCTCCCCCATTCCAGCAATTAAAACAAGAGAGGCAATTAAAGATAAAGTTACAATAACTGCCTGCTTTGCTGGATTGTATAGATAGGCAATACCAGAAACCCACCCATCAACAACGCCATGCCCACCAAAGTAGTAATAACCATATTGACTGATAAATGGCAAAATAATCAAAATAATAGCAGTTATAAATGTTATGTATTTCACTGCTCTTTCCTTTCCATGCAATAAATTCATGATTATTGCCATAATCAGTGGAAACACAACTATCATTGGCAAATAGTTCATAATATCCCTCAATCTTCTTTTAATATTACAGAGCTTTTGAGTGTTTTATACTTCTTATATAAAATTATAGAAACGCCGAGCATTACAGCAAGCATCGATGCCTCTATAACTATGTTTGTCAAAACCAAAGCATGTGTTAATGGATAAGCTGACTCTTTGGCAAAAACATCCACTGGCACATTTGGAAGCTTTATAGGAATTGTTCCTCCATTGTATCCAATGGTAATGAGAGCTAAATTAACTCCACTTCCTAAAATCTCTAAGGCAATAATTTTTTTCAAAACATTATCAACAAAAAATACTCCATATAAGCCAATAATAACTAAGAGTCCAGAGGTGATGAATGATGCCATTTGAAAATCCATTCTATCCACCAAAAAATTTATCATTATTATTAATGACAGATTAGGATTAAAGGTATATAAATATTACGTTAGCAACCAAAAAGCTAAAAGCTATTAAAAACATAACTATTATTTTAAGCGAAATAAATAAGATATAAAGTTATTAAATAAATAAGATATAATAAGATATAAAGTTATTAAGCAAAAGTTAAAAAAAGGTGTTGGGTATGAAATTTGGCATTTCGTCCTTAGTTTTTTTACCAGAGAGCTTAACATCCTCAATGGAAAAAATTGCAGAACACAACTTCGATGCATGGGAAATTGTCTGTGAGGGCACTCACTACCTGTCTCCTAAAAATATAAAGTATCTCATGGAATTAAAAGAAAGTTATGAAGTTGATATTGTAGTTCATGCCCCGTTCTCTGACTTAAATCCTGCATCAATGAATGAGAGAGTTAGAAAACTAACGGTTGAGTGTATTAGGGATGCCATAGAGGGGGCTTTTGAACTTGACTCTGAGGTTGTTGTGGTGCATCCTGGTTATATTCCACCACTTTGGAGTAATTATGTGAATGAGATATTAGATAACAACTTTTCAACATTATCTGAGATTGTGGAGATGGCTGAGGATTATGGTATAAAAATTGGCTTGGAGAACATGCCAAACTTTAAAGGAGTTTTAGGCATAACGCCAGAATCTTTGTTGGATATTATTAAGGATATTGACTCAAAGAATTTAGGGATAACATTTGATGTGGGGCATGCAAACACCGCAGGAAATCCAGCTGAATTTGTTGAAAAACTCCAAAATATTGGAATTGGGATTGTGCATGTGCATGCCCACGACAACAACGGCTATGATGATGAACATCTAAAAATTGGAGAAGGGAATATAAACTTTATTGAAGTTCTTGAAAAATTAAAAGAGATTGGCTATAATGGAATAATAAGCTTAGAAAATAAAAACATTAGAGATGCTGTAAAGAGTAGGGATATTTTAAAAGAGTATTTGGAGATTGTTAATGAGAAAGTATCTGAAAAGGAAAAAGTAGGGAATAACTTGTAATTAATTTTAGTTTTTTTATTTATTTTGGTGGTTTTATGGATATAGCATTTGGACCAGTCCCATCAAGAAGATTGGGAAGGAGTTTGGGGATAAATAACATTCCATGCAAGTTTTGTAGTTATGATTGTATATACTGTCAAGTTGGAAAAACTTTAAACAAGACCATAAAGAGGAGAGAGTTTTATAATCCAGAGGATATTTTTAAATCAATAAAAGAGAGGATAAATAAGCTAAATAATGAGGAAATTGATTATCTTACTTTTGTTGCAGATGGAGAGCCAACATTAGACATAAATTTATCAAAAGAGGTTGAGATACTTAGAGATTTTGATATTTCAATAGCAATCATTACAAACTCTTCATTAATTTGGAGGGAAGATGTTAAAAATGACTTATTAAACTTTGATTTAGTATCTTTTAAGGTTGATTCTGCTGATGAGAAATTTTGGAGGGAAATAAATAGACCTCATAAAAATTTATCATTAGATAAAATCTTAGAAGGGATGATAACTTTTAGAGATAATTATAAAGGAAAATTGATAACTGAAACGATGATTTTAGGGAATATAAAATATACAGAAGAGTTTGTAATCAAAACAGCAGAATTTTTAAAAGAATTAAAGCCAAATAAATGCTATTTAAATACTCCAATAAGACCACCATCTGAAAAATATATAAAACCTCCAAAAATAGAAATTATAACCCGAATATTATCCATCTTTAATGAAATTATTGGAAAAGATAAGGTTGAACTCTTAGGAAAATTTGAAGGATATGATTTTGTATTTTCTGAAAATGTTGAAGAGGATATATTGGCTATAACTTCTGTTCATCCAATGAGGGAAGAAGTTATTAAAGAATTGTTAAATAAAGCAAATATTAGCTTTGAAATAATAGAGAGAATGGTAGATGAAGGAAAATTAATAAAATTGGAATACAATGGAGATATATTCTATATGAAAAAGATTGAGAGTAGAGGCAACGATGCATTTAACCCATAGGGCTTCACTACATTCAGCTCCCCATAATCTATTTTAATCAAATTTTTAGTAAAAATTTTGAGGGATAGTGATGTATCTAACCAAAGAAGAGGAAAAGATATTGGATGGAGAGTATGGAGAGGTTTTAAGGAGATGTATGAATTTATTGGTTTCTTTGGGAGATATTTATGGAGCTGAAAAATTAATTCCAATAAAATCAGCTCAAATATCTGGTGTCTCATATAAAACCATTAAAGATATTGGTTTAGAGTTTTTGGAAGATTTTTCCAAAGAGGATGTTAAAGTTAAGGTTTATTCAACTCTAAACCCAGCTGGAATGGATTTGGATATATGGAGAGAGATTGGCATTGATGAGGAGTTTGCCAAAAAGCAGTTAAGAATTATTGAAGCATTCAAAAAAATGGATGTTGAAATTGGATGCACTTGCACTCCATATTTAACTGGGAATGTTCCAAAATTTGGAGAGCATATAAGTTGGGCTGAAAGTTCAGCTGTGAGCTTTGCAAACTCTGTTTTAGGAGCTAAGACAAATAGAGAAGGAGGACCTTCTGCCTTAGCAGCAGCTATTATTGGTAAAACACCATATTATGGCTATCACTTAGATGAAAATAGAAAGGCAACTCATATTATTGAGTTAGATAAAGATTTATTATCACATTTTAAATTTGGAGAGAGCTTTTATGGGTCTTTGGGTTACTTAGTTGGGAAGATTGTTAAAAATGGCATTCCTTATTTTGAAAATCTACATAAATTAAATCCAAGTAGTGATAATTTAAAGTCCTTGGGAGCGGCAATGGCGGCAAGTGGTGGCATTGCTTTATATCACGCAAAAAACTTAACTGCTGAGTGTAAAGTTAAATATGTTGTTGATGATAAGATTGAAAAAATCTCTATTGGAATTGAAGACATAAAAGAAGCTTATGAAAAGCTAAATACAACAAACGAAGAGCCAGATTTAATTTGTATTGGTTGCCCACATTGTAGTTTAATGGAAATTAAAAAGATAGCTAATATTTTAAAGGATAAAAAATTAAATGCCGATTTATGGGTTTGTTGCTCTTTGCATATAAAGGCAATTGCAGATAGAATGGGATACTCAAAAATCATTGAAAGAGCTGGGGGAAAGGTAGTTAAAGATACCTGTATGGTTGTCTCACCAATTGAGGATTTGGGTTATAAAAGAGTGGCAACAAACTCTGGAAAAGCCGCTGTTTATCTACCAAGTTTTTGTAAGAGTGAGGTAATCTTTGGAGATATTGATGAGATAATAAAAGGGAGATAATGCTGAATCCAATAATTTTATTTTTGGCTGTTATTTTTGATAGGGTTATTGGAGAGTTGCCAGAGAAGATTCATCCAACGGTTTGGATAGGCAAATTAATAGCTTTTTTAGAAAATATATTTAAATCTACAAATTGCAAAAATAAATATAGGGACTTTTTATTTGGCTCAATAACAACACTAACAACATTATTTATTGTTGGATTCACAGCTTTCTTTATTGAAAAATATGTAATACTTTTGCCACATCCTTTAAACTACATTATTTATGCTTTTTTATTATCAACAACTATTGGTTACAAGTCATTGTTTGATTTTTGCAGGAAACCAATTGAATACATAAAAAATGGGGATTTGGAGAGAGCAAGAGAGGCAGTTCAACACATTGTTAGCAGGGACACATCAAAATTGGATGAGGAGCATGTTTTATCAGCGGCAATTGAAAGCTTGTCTGAAAATATATCCGACAGTATAATTGGAGCTTTATTCTATGCAGTTATTTTTGGATTACCAGGAGCTTTTTTATACAGGGCAATAAATACATTGGATGCCATGATTGGTTATAAAAATGAAAAATACTTGTGGTATGGAAAATTAGCCGCAAGATTGGATGATGTAGTTAATTTTATCCCTTCAAGGATATCAGGGCTTTTATTAATAATCACTGCCCCATTTTATAAAGGAAGTGTTAAAAAAGCCATATATGGATTTTTAAAAGAAGCTAATAGGGTTTCTTCACCAAACTCTGGCTATACGATGGCTACTTTGGCAAATGCATTAAATATAACTTTGGAAAAAATAGGGCATTATAAACTTGGCAATGGAAAAATAGATGTTGAGAAATCTTTAAAGGCATTTATGGCAGTTGATTGCGTAGTAATAACATTTTTAATTGTATATGCAATAATATGGATGATATTATGATGAATAAAGCTTGTTATACAAAAGAAATTCCCGAGGATAGATTTGAAGTATTAAGTTATATTGAAGGTAGGGAGAAACCACTTAAAGTTATGTTAATTGGAGGGGTTGATAGTGGTAAAACAACTTTAACCACTTTTTTAGCAAATGAACTTTTAAATCTTGGATTTAAAGTGGCAATTATTGATTGTGATGTTGGACAGAAAAGCATTTTACCTCCTGCAACTATAAGCTTGGCATTTCCAGAGGAAAACTTTAATAATTTATATGAAATTAAGGCATGTAAAAGTTATTTTGTTGGTTCAACAGCCCCGATTCAATTTTTTGGAGAGATGATTACTGGAACTAAGTTGCTATGTGATTATGCAGAAGGTAAGGCAGATGTTATTATAATTGATACTACTGGGTTAATATCTGGCTCCGGAGCTGATTTAAAGAGGATGAAGATGGAGTTACTTAAACCGAATATAGTTATTGCCTTACAAAAAAGGAATGAACTCAACCATATAATAAGCCATTTTAAAAATAGAACTAAAATTTTAAGTTTGAAAGTTTATGAAAATGCAAAATCATTTAGTAAAGAAGAGAGAAAAGAAATTAGAACAGAAAAATGGAAAGAATACTTTAAAAACTCAAAAATTTATAGCATTGGATTTAATGATGTAGTTATTAGTGGGACTAAGGTATTTCAAGGAGAAAAAATTTCGGAGGACGAGAAATATTTATTAGAATCACTTTTTAAATGGAAAATACTTTATGGTAGCAAATGTGAGGGGAGATACACAATAGTAAAAAGAGATTTGGTAAATATGCCAAGGCAGATAGATAAAAACATTTTATATTACATTGAGCCAGAGAGGTTTAGCAATTTAATAGTTGGGTTGATTGACGAGGAGGGCTTTTGTATAGGTTTAGGAATCTTAAAATCTATTGATTTTGAAAAAGAAATTTTAGAGGTATTAACTCCAATTAGTGAGGATGAAATTAAAACTCTTAGAGAAATAAGATTTGGGAGAATAAAAGTTAATGAAGATGGGGAAGAACTTGGATTGTTAGATAGGGACTTAATATAAACTAAAAACTAAAATGGTGGGAGTTATGCTATTAAAAAACTGCAAAATAGTAAAAGATAGTAAAATTATTAAGGGAGATATTTTAATCGATGATAATGGAAGAATCAAAAAAATAGCCAAAGATATTAAAGTAGATGATGAGTCAATAGATATAAAAAACTGTTTTGTTCTTCCAGGGGTTGTAGATGCACATGTTCATTTTAGATATGGGGAGGGAGAGAAAGAGGATTTTTTAAGTGGTAGCTTAGCCGCAATAAACGGAGGGGTTTGCTTTGCCATAGACATGCCAAATAATAAGCCCCCTATAACTACAAAAGATTTATTTTATAAAAAACTTGAAGATTGCAAAAGATACAGCAAGATAAATATATTTTTGAATTTTGGAGTTACAGAAAATAACTATCTTGAGATAATAAAAGATGCAAAGGCATACAAGATATTTATGGTTAAGTCGGTTGGAGATTTGTTTATTGAGGACTATTCAAAGTTAAAAGACATTTTAAACCAAAATAAGTTATTTTGTATTCATGCTGAACACAAAGATATAATAAAGGAAAATATGGAAAAATATCCATTAAATAGCTGGATAGACCACTGCAAAATTAGGGATGAAAAATCAGAGGTTGAAGCAGTTAAAGAAGTTATAAAAAATTTAAAAGTTATTGACAAATTAAACGATAAAAAGCCACATATTCATTTTTGTCATATCTCTACCAAAAAGGCATTATATTTAATAAAAAAAGCAAGACAGGAGTTAAAAAATATAAAAATTACTGTTGAAGCTACCCCTCATCACATTTATTTAAATAAAAAAATGGCTGAGGAATTAAAGGGCTTTGGAAAGTTTAACCCTCCTTTAAGAGATAAAGAGGACAATATTGCCCTAATTAAAGGAATCATAAATAAAGATGTTGATATCATTGCCTCTGACCATGCCCCTCACCTCTTAGAGGATAAACTTAAAGATGTTAAGAACTGCCCTTCTGGAATTCCCGGAATTGAAACTATACTACCTTTAACATTAAATTTAGTTAATAAAAATCTTATAAGTTTATTTGATGCTACAAGGGTTTTATCAGAAAATCCAGCCAAAATATTCAACATAAACAACAAAATTGAAGAGGGAAATTTGGCAAATCTAACCATTGTTGATTTAAAAAAAGAGGGAAAAATTGATGCTGAATTATTTAAATCAAAGGCAAAATTCAGCCCCTTTAATAAATGGGAAGTTAAAGGGCTTCCAATCTATACAGTAGTTAATGGATATATTTATGAAGCTTATGGGTATGAGTATTAACATTAAAATATAAAAATTATATTTAATTAGGGATAATATGCAATATGACCCAAAAATAATGGAAAGAGGAAAGCAATATTATAGGAACAATTTGGTCAAATATTGCATAAAATACAAAAATCTTTTATTTGGGGAAGTCATTGGCTCTGATGTATATAGAGTTAAAGTGGATTTAAATGATAACTATTTTGGATTATGCACTTGCCCGTATAAATACAACTGCAAACACGCCTATGCTTTAATTGAGGCATATAAAAATAATAACTACATTGATGCAGAAGAAATTTTTAAAGAATTAAAAAATAAAAGCAAAGAAGAGATTTTAGAAATTTTAAAAAATTTAATTATTAAAAATTACCTATGGGATGAGTTTTTAGATACAGAGAGTTTATTAAATAAAGCCATTGGATTAATAAAATTGATTCCATTGGAAAGAAAAAATATTCACACATTTAAATCATTTTTAAGGAATCAGTTTGTCAAAAATGCCGATGATGAGGAGTTAATAAAGGTTATTGAAGAAATGATTAAAGCAGATTTAGATTTTGAAGATTCAGATGTTATTGAGGCATTAACAATAATATTGGATGAAATTTTTAGAAGAGAAAATAAAAAAATCATAGAAAAGCTTATAAATTTATATAGGAAGCATAAAAAAGAGTTATGGATTGTTGGAGATTATTTAATAGAGTTTTATTATTAAAGATATAAATGCTGTGGAACTTCCCTCCTATCCTTCAAAATCTTCTTTAAAGCCCATTCTAAGTCCTCTTTACTAACATAATCCCTATTTTCTAATATTGCCTTATGTAGAGCTGGCTTTAAAAACTTCTCTTTGATATCCCTACCACTGAATCCCTTAGTTTTTTCAACAAACTCCTTTAAATTTGCCTTAACAGGAATTGGCATTTTTTTAGCATAAAGTTCCATAATTTTTAATCTTTCCTCATCGTTTGGTAACTTAAACTCTATCTCTTCCTCAAACCTGCTCCTAATTGCCGGGTCTAACACTGCTGGGTTGTTCGTTGCCGCTATGGTTACAACCCCTTCATTTTCTTTAATTCCATCTAATTCAGTTAATAACGCATTAACTACCTCAGAAACGTCTCCTCTTAACGATTGATATTCCCTACTTAGCCCTATTGCATCTAACTCATCAATAAACACAATACACGGAGCACTTTCAGAAGCTTTTTGATACAACTCTCTAATCATCTTTGAGGCATCTCCAACATGCTCACCAATGAGTTCCGGAGCTTTAACTAATATAAATGATGAGTTTGTCTCAGTAGCCAAAGCTCTCGCCATCAATGTTTTTCCAGTTCCTGGAGGTCCGTAAAACAGCACATTCTTTGGAGCCCACTCTCCAAAGAGCTTTGGATTTTCTAAATACTTCATAATAATTCTACATTTCTTTTTTGCTTCTTCCTGTCCAATAATCTCGCTGAACTTAGCTTTTTTAAACTGTGTTCTAAGGACTTTCTTAGGAGTTTGTAATTTAAAAACGGTCTCGCTTGTAATCATTCCTCCCTCTTTTGGATAAGTTGAGATAACCTTGAAAGCATAATCTGGAAGGATTGAGTTATCAAATAAGTAATCACCCTCTTTAACAATCTCGCCAATCCACTGGTCTCTCGCATAGACATTAAATAATACGGGGTCATCAGTAGAAACTTTAACATTCTCACTACTAACCCTAATTGGAAATCCCGCTGGCTCTAAGACAACATACTTTAATGAGGGTAAGGTGTCATCATAAGTTTTAATCTTTGAAAATGACTTTATTTTTATTGGACTAAATCCAATTTTACTCATAATCTCTCACCAGTTAAGTGATGATAATAATAGGGTAACTATATTTATATTCATGAGGGTATATTAATAATTTACTTAAAAAATGAAGGGGGATGAAATGACATCCATGGATATATTTTTCTTTTTATTTGTATTTTTACTATTTATTTATCCAGAGATGATGTTGAGATATAGGATAATGAGAAGATTGAGGTGTATAAGGGAGATTGAAAAAGAGAGGGGGACGAGAGTTATAGCTATGATACATAGACAAGAGGCATTAACATTTTTGGGAATTCCAATTTATAAATTTATTACAATTGAGGATAGTGAAGAGATTTTGAGAGCTATTAGATTAACACCAGAAGACATGCCCATTGATTTAATTATACACACACCAGGAGGTTTAGCTTTGGCAAGTGAGCAGATTGCCTTAGCTTTAAAGGAACATAAGGCAAAAACAACAGTTATAATTCCGCATTATGCAATGAGTGGAGGAAGTTTAATTGCCTTAGCGGCTGATGAAATAATTATGGATAAAAATGCAGTTATGGGACCAGTAGACCCTCAAATTGGGCAATATCCTGCCGCTTCAATATTGGAAACATATTATAGGAAGGGGGATAAGGTAGATGATGAAACATTAATATTGGTTGATATATCTAAAAAGGCAATTAAACAGATGGAAGAATTTGTTTATGAGCTTTTGAAAGATAAACATGGAGATGAAAAAGCTAAAAAAATAGCAAAAAAATTAACTTCCGGAGTTTGGACGCACGATTATCCTTTAACAGTTAATAAGTTGAAAGAGTTGGGTATAGAGGTTAATACTAATGTCCCAAGGAAGGTTTATGAGTTATTAGAGCTTTATCCACAACCAATGGGAGCAAAGCCGTCTGTCTATTACATCCCAGTCCCATATAAAAAGAAAGAAAGTGAAAAAAATGCAAAATAAAAAGATTAAAAAAGTAAAAATTAAAAATTTGGAGTTTGATGTTATGCTCGCGGATAATTTTATTAAAAGGGCTTTTGGTTTGATGCTTAGAGATATTGGAGATAAGGCAATGCTTTTCCTATATAAAAGGAGAAAAATAGCCATGCATACATTTTTTATGCTCTACCCTATTGATGTTATTTTTATTGATAAAAATAAAGTTGTTGAGGTAGTTAGATTAAAACCATGGAAAACATACAAATGTAAAAATTACTCAACTGCAATGCTTGAATTTAAATGTAGGGATATTAATTTAAATGGGCTTATTGGAGAGAAAGTAGAATTTATAAGATGATAACATGGACTTGGATTATTTAAAAATTTTGGAGGATTTGGTAAAAATTAGAACTGACAACAGAATAGGAGTAAAAAATGCCTTTAAATATTTATCCAACCTTTTTAACAACTTAGGAATAAAAAATACCATTGTTGAGGGATGCTTTGTAGCTTATAAGGAAAAAGAAAATTTTAATTTGATACTAAACTCACATATAGACACGGTAAAGGTTCAATCAAACTTTAAAAAGGATGATAACAATTTTTATGGAACTGGTGTTATAGATGCTAAGGGAAATGTAGTTTTAATGATTCACGCCTTTTTAAATAGCAATAACTCTTTATTAGTTATATCTCCTGATGAAGAAGGGGAATCAAATGGCATTTACAATTTTTGTCAATATTTGAGGAACAAAAATAAAATAAAAAGAGGTATTAAATGTATAGTTGGAGAACCAACAGATTTAAAGGTTTGCATTGGACATAAAGGGAGGTTTGAGTATGTTGTTGAGAGTTTTGGCAAAGCAAGACATGCATCATCATCTAAATGTGTAAATCCAATAGAAGTTTTAAGTAGGGTTATTTTGGACTTAAAAAATCTTCCTTTGGGAAGAATTGAAGTTGATAAAATTTACAGTTCTTCAATAACTCCAACCATAATAAAAGGTGGAATTCAAAGCAATATTATTCCAGATTATGCTTATGTCTTGTTTGATGTTAGGAGTGTTGAAAGAGATATAATAAAAAAGATAAATAACTTTTTATCTCAAAAAGATTATTCAAAGCATATAAAAAGCTCATTAAACCCTGAAAGACATTATGCTGATTTTTACATGCTTGAAAATAAAGAGTTGATAGATAAATTATCAAAAGAGTTTGAAATATCATTTTTTAATGCTACTTGTGAGGCATATTACTTCCACAAATTTTTAAAGGCAGAGGCAGTTATTTACGGAGTTGGAGAATTAGAACTTGCCCATTCTAAGGAAGAATATTTAAATTTGAAGGATTTTTATAATGGGATTAAAGAAGTTGAAAAACTTTTAAAAATACTGGGATGAGTAAAGGGATTAAAATGGAGCTAAACAAAATATACTGTATGGATTGCTTAAAAGGAATGAAACAATTAAAAGATAAGTCAGTTGATGTAGTTGTTACATCCCCTCCATATAATATTGGTATAAAATACAACAGATATTCTGATAATTTGAGTAGGGATGACTATTTAAATTGGATTGAAGAAGTTGTTAGGGAGATAAAAAGAGTGTTAAAGGATGATGGTTCATTTTTTATAAATGTTGGTTATACTGCAAAAGACCCATGGATTGCTTTTGATGTTGCCAATGTTATAAGGAGACATTTTAAATTACAAAATACCATCCATTGGATAAAATCAATTGCAATACAAAAAGAAGATGTTGGAAATTACCCAAATATTATTGGAGATGTTGCAGTTGGACACTACAAACCCATAAACAGTGATAGATTTTTAAGTATAATGCATGAATATATCTTCCATTTTACAAAAAATGGAAATGTTAAATTGGATAAATTAGCAATTGGTGTTCCTTATCAGGATAAAAGCAATATAAAAAGATTTGGTAGAAAAAAGGATTTGCGAGATAGGGGAAATACTTGGTTCATTCCTTATGAGACAATCCAATCAAAAGAGAAAGAAAGACCTCATCCTGCAACATTTCCGCCAAAGCTTCCAGAGATGTGCATTAAATTGCATGGAGTTAAAAAGACAAATATTGTTTTAGACCCATTTATGGGAATTGGAAGCACAGCAATTGCATGTATTAGATTGGGAGTTAACTATATCGGTTTTGAAATTGATGAATATTATTGTAAAGTTGCAGAGGAAAGAATAAGGAAAGAAATTTTAAAACGAAATAAAAAATTTAATAGGGAGAAAAATGAAAAAATGATAACCCTTGATGCATTTATTTAATAAAATTTAAATCCTTTTCATAAACAATCAAATCCTTTTTATACAACTCTTTATTGGAAGCATTAAACTCTCTTTTAATTCCTCCCTTTAATTTAGACAAGTCAAGTATTTTAAAGCCGGTAGCATAATAGTCACTGCCCAATTTTTCAATTTTAAAGGATAAACATAAATGAGGAGCATCAAATCTTATTTTTATTCCATCCTCATCTTTTGAAGGAGATGCATAGAAAGTTCTATGGGATGAGTTGATATTTTTCTCATTGAATGTTTTAATTTCAATATAAACAACCCTTCCGTCCTCTTCCTTCTTTCCTTTATACCAAAATTCAATATCTGGATATCCAGTAGATTTTTGCTTACCTTTCTTAGTTTTTGGAGTAATTGCATATCCGTATTTACTTAAAACATCTTTAACATAACGTTCAATATGGTTTCCAACTTCATTAACTCTTTTTGGTGTTTTTCCATCCTTAGTTTTTACACCGCCAGTATTTTTAATTTTTTCAATAACTTCATAACATACTTTAATTAAATCTTCAATTAATTCTTTATCTTCTTTTTTGGATAAATCTATTGGAATAATTTTATAACCACTAACAACCCTAACAAAAGTGGAGAATGAAATTTTTTCAATTGGTTGGAGTATCTGCCTCAAAATACTTTCTATTTCTTCATAATAACTTTTATCATCCATAAAAATCCACCAAATTTATAGCTCCAAGTTAGTTATCCTAATTCCAGTTCCTTTTGATTTGTATTTTATATTTAACCCAATTAATAATGGAGTTATTGCCTCTATAATTCTTGACTTTTCTAAATTACCGCAATCAATTGCCCTAACCCCATCTATTTGATTAGCCAAATCAATAACTACTCTTTTTGCCTCATCATCATTTCCACAAACTAAGATATCACAATCAACTGGATTATCTAAATCCTCTAAAACAGCGTGGCAAACATTTTGGAAAGCACTAACCACCTTACTCTCTTTTAAAACATTTTGAACCATCTCAGCAACTGAGCCATCCGGTGGAAACAACAACCTTGTTGGTTTATCGCCAATAGCAGTTGCCAAAGGAACACCAATAGAAACAACTATTTTTCCCTTTAACTCATCTCTTAACTGCTTTATTGTTGATAAAGTGTATTCATAAGGTAAAGATAAGATAACTACTTCTCCCTCTTTTGCCGCATCTTTGTTTTCTAAACCAATAATATCCGCCTCAATATCTCTCTGCTTTAATATCTCTTTTGCTCTTTTAGCCGCTTCCTCAGCTTTTTCTTTCTTTCTTGAACCAATTATTATTTTGTTATTTTTAGCCAACCTCAAAGCTAAACCAAATCCTTGCTCACCTGTCCCTCCCAATATTGCCACTTTCATTTTTTCACCCCAATAAATCTCTTTTTACATCATAAGGTTTTAAATCCTCACTAATGATAATTTTAAAGTTCTCATTATACTGTTTAACGTTCATTTTATATAGGTTGAAATACTCCTCCTTGTCATATCTTGCTGAGATGTGGGTTAAGATTAACGCCTTCACATCTGCTAATTTAGCTATATTAACAGCATCTCCTATTGTAGAGTGCATATTCTCCTTGGCTGTATCTTTGGCTGAATCATCAAATGTTGCCTCGTGGATTAATACATCACATCCTAACTCTTTTAAATATTTTCCAAAATCTTCTAATGGGAGAGTGTCACCACTATAAGCTAAGCAAAAGCCCTTTTTTGGTGGTAATAAAACATCTTCTGGTTTTACAATTTCTCCATAAATGTTTTTAACCGCCTCTCCATTTTTTAGTTTTTTTAAATCTGGACCTATTTTAACTCCAAGTTTCTTAGCTTTTTCAATATCTAAACGTGGTTTTTTAACTTCTTTAAATATATAGGCATAGGAAGGAACGCTGTGTTTTGTGGGGTAGGCAATTATCTCATAATTTTCTTCTTTATAAATTGTTACTGGCTCTTTTGCATAAATTTCATAGACCTTTATTGGAAAATCTACACAACTAACTCCTAAATTTAAAGATTTTTCAACAACATCCTTAATTCCTTCTGGTCCAAAAATTTTAATCTCTTTTTCCCTTCCAAAAAATCCCATACTCTGCAAAAGTCCTGGAATGCCCAATATATGGTCTCCATGTAGATGAGTTATAAATATTTTATTAATCTTCATTGGAGAAATTTCAGTAAAAAGCATTTGCCTTTGTATATTTTCACCACAATCAAATAAAAAAACCTCTCCCTCAAATTTAAACGCTATTCCAATATGATTCCTATTTTTTGAGGGAACTGCCGCCCCAGTGCCTAAGAATATCAGTTTCATAACAATCATCCAACTATCTATTATTATTCTTCATTTTCTAAATATTCTTTGACAACATCTTCAAATTCCAAGTCATTTACCCACTTTTTCATACTATTACACCACCTATCCATCGTCTCTATTATAATCCTCTTAGTTTCTTCAAATGGAATCGCCTCATAAACATAATAATAACCGCCTTCCTTTATATTTACCTGTTTCCTCTTAACTAAACCAGCATTCAATAAATTTTGAACAGCCCTCTGAACTGTGCTTCTATCCCTATTAATCCTCTCAGCAATGTCGTTTATTTTTGATGGACCATTTTTTAAAATATCAAAATAAACCTTAACATCAGAAACCTTTATACCAAAAACACACGCCATTAAATTATCAAATGTCCAAGTTGTGCATGGTGTTTTTAATAAAAGTTTGCTCATAAATATCACCTTATGGTTGTGGCATTGGCATTAACTAACTGTATCATTATATTTAAAGATTATCTTTCAATATTTCCATGTAGAATTTTTATTATTCTCTCTCCACTCTTCCCATCTCCAAATGGATTCTCCCAATCTCTCTCTTTATTGAGCATTATTTCAACTGCATTGATTAATTTTTCTTTATTATCTCCAACTAAAATATTGGCTCCAACTTCAACTGTTTCTGGTCTCTCTGTGTTGTCTCTCAAAGTTATACATGGAATTTTTAAAATGCATGCCTCTTCCTGAACTCCACCACTGTCTGTTAAAATTAACTCAGCATTCTTTTCCAACATTAAAAATTCTAAATATCCAACTGGTTCAATAATTTTTATTTTTTTATTGCTCTTTAATTTTTCAAGTAAGTTAAATTCCTCTAATCTCTTCTTAGTTCTTGGATGTATCGGGAAGATAATGGTTTTATCAAATATATCAATTACTTTTATTATTCCGTCTATGATATTTTTCAATCTCTCTTCATTATCAACATTCTCAGCCCTATGTAATGTTAATAAAAAATAATCCTCCATATTTGTTATATTTTCAAAAAACTCCCTTACAAATGTATTTTTTTCAGCAATCTTTAAATTTTGTAGTGTGGCATCAACAATTGTATTCCCTACAACAAAAATTTTATTTTCTTCAATACCCTCATTTAATAAATTGTCCTTTGCCTTTTCAGTTGGGGCAAAAAGATAACTGCTTATATGGTCAGTTAAAACCCTATTTATCTCCTCTGGCATGTTTTTATCAAAACTCCTTAATCCTGCTTCAACATGGGCAACCTCTATTTTTAATTTTGAAGCTACTAAAGCCCCAGCTAAGACAGTATTTGTATCTCCCTGGACTATAACAACATTTGGTTTTTCTTTCAAAAGAACTTTTTCTATTTTTATTAACATCTTTCCCGTCTGCTCTCCATGAGTCCCAGAACCAATATTTAGGTTGTATTTTGGTTTTGGTAAATTTAACTCTTCAAAAAATATCTTATCCATATTTTCAGAATAATGTTGATTAGTGTGAATGATATGCCAATCTATGTTAGTTTTTTCCAAAATCCTAATTATAGGAGAAAGTTTAATTATCTCTGGCCTTGTCCCTAAGATTATTGAAAGTTTCATCCTATCCCTCATACTTTGCTGTTAAAACCTCCCTAATCTTTTTAGCCCTTTCTTTTCCAACTCCTTCAACTTTCATCAATTCCTCTTCCTTTGCTGTAAATACATTTTCAACTGTCTTAAAGTGCTTTAACAATCTCTCAGCCAAAGCTCCACCAACATCTGGCAAACTTTCGACAATAAACTTCTGCTGTTCTTTTAAGGACATTGCTGTCTTACCATATCTCACCATTACAGCTCTTTTCTCTTTTATCTGCTCTTTCTCAGCAATCTTTATTAATAAATCAGCAGTTTCTTCCGCATTTTTTGTAAATACTATTGGAATGCCAAAGTCCAAAATTATCGATAAAATAGCTCCTTTAATGGCATTTTCATGTAATCTACTAAAATTATCTCCCTCAATTATTAACAATGGCTTTTCAACCTTTTTAAGATTTTTTAATTGGTTAAATAACCTCTTATCAATTATTGAATTTACAAAGTCCTCAGCTGTTTTCCTCTCAACAACTACCCTATCACTTAAAACATAGTCACCAACTTCCAAAGTTTTTAGCTCAACATCTGCATGATTATGTAAAAGTTTAGCCATACTTTTCTCTCTAACATCTACAATAATCTTTATTGGTTTTTTTGGAATTTTTATCTCTTGTTTTATGTTATCTTCTGATTTAGATTGTTCCTTAACTTCAATCTGTTTAATAAAGTCCAATATTGTTACTGGCTTTTTGGTTTTTTCTTCTTTTTTAATTTCTTCTTTTATTTCAGTTCTATGGTTTTTATTATTGTTTTTATTATTTTTCTCTTCTGTTTCTATATTATTTGTTTCTTTTATCTTTTCTTCTATCTCTTCTTTACTTTTTTCTTCAAATTTTTTCTGTAACCTCTTGTTTAATAAATAGCACATATTTTTTAATAACCTCTTCATCTCCCTCTCTTTATACAAGGCACTTCTATAATATGCCTCATCAGCCGTTCCCTTGGCTATTAAAATATAAACTCTACCTCCCTCTCCTCTCATCGCTCTTCCTCTTCTCTGAATAAATCTAATCTCTGATGGCACTGGCTCATAAAATATGATGTAATTTACCGTTGGGATATCAATACCCTCCTCAGAAACACTCGTTGATACCAAAACACTTCCTTCCTTTTTAAACCTTTCTACTGCCTCTACTTGCTCTTTTTGACTCATTCCCTTGCCATCTTTGTTTGATTGCCCAATAAATTTTATTGCTTTAATATCATTTTGATTTAATAGGTTAACTATCTTTTCCACAGTGTCTCTATATTGGGCAAAGACAATTATTCTTTCATCCTTATTTTTTTCCAAAATATTTTTAACTAAATTAACAACCATATCTAATTTTGGATGCTCAACATTGGATTTTATCAATAACTTAACTGCCTCTCTAACTTTTTCATCATTAACAACTGATTTAGCTGATTTTGTTCTTTGAGTGGATAATCTATTTATATAGTTCAAAAAAACACTTTTTCCTTGACTTTCTAAGAGTTCCTTGGCATGCATTAATTTTAATGCCTCTGAACAAACTTTTATAAGCTCATATTTAACTTCTTCATCATAGGCAAAGAGTTTATTATTTAACTCAATGAGTTCCGTTTTTGTTACATTAGTAATGGAATCTATAACTCCAAAATCTCTCAATATTTTTAATCTGTCCTTTAAAGCTTCATTTATCAATTTTAACGCCTTTTTAAATTCAGTAGGTAGTTCAATTCTAATTGGTTTTAGTTTTACTTTGGCAATGTATGGCTTTACATCTTCATCATCCTCAGTTCTCACTTCCACTTGCTCAATTCCTAAATTTTCACATATTTCCATAACCCTATCAATATCAGAACCTGGGGAGGCGGTTAATCCTAAAACATGGCATTTATCTTTAAATTCTTTTGCTACAAAGGTATAAGCATGGTCTCCTGTTGTGTGGTGGGCTTCATCAGCTATCAACAAAACAAAATCATCAACATTTAACCTTTTGGCTATAATATCGTTTTCTATAACTTGGGGGGTGGCTATAAATATCTTTCCTTTTTTATAAAGCTCAGCTCTCTTTTTTGGAGGTATTTTTCCAGTTAAAGCTATTATTTTGTCTTCTTCAATGTTTAAAATCTCTTTTAATCTATTGTAGTGTTGCTCAACCAGAGGTCTTGAAGGGGCTAAGATTAAAACCTTTCCATCCTTTTTTGTTAAAATTCCCGCTATAACTAAAATTGCTATGGCAGTTTTACCTAAACCAGTTGATAAAACACATAATGTATTTTTCTTTAAAGCATTAGCCGCAATAATCTGCTGGTATAATCTTGCCTCCAATGTGTTTGGCTTTATTAATGGATGTTCAATAAACATAATCATCCTCTACTCTTATGAATTTTTAATTATCATTATAAAATTGGAAATCATATATAAAAATGTATAAAAGAGACGGAATAAAAAATCACTAATTAAAAATAAACAAAAATAAAAAATCTAAATTTCTTCAATCTCTTGCAATTTCTTTTTTCTTCTTTTTATAACATATAATATAACTATTAAAGCAAATATTCCACCAATTATATACATTAGATTTAATGACTCTTCTTTCTTAGCTTTTTCCACATGTATATTGAAGGTTTTTGTTATATTGTATTGGTTATGATAGTCGTCAAAGTATGTAACGGTTGTTTTAATGGATATATTTCCAAAGTTATCCACATCAAAGATTGAGGTATCGTAATCATCCTCATCCAAATCTCCAATATATTTTGTATAGATTTTTCCATTTGCGTTTAAAATCATTACACAGTGTTTAATCTTGGAAATTCCTCTATTGGCAACACCAACAGTTATTTCAACATAATCGCCCTTGTTTTCCACATCATCTAAATAGATATATGGCTGATTTTTATAAATCTTTTTTAGGATTTTTATATTTAAAGGGATTGTTAAATTATATTGATTTCCATCTTCTCCAACCCAAAATAATCTTGCGTTAATTGAATATATCCCATCCTCAATTTCTGGGACTGCATATACTTTTACAGGTAAGATATATTGATGATTTGGTTTTAAACAACCAATATAATATGAACCTCCCCCTAAGATGTTAATCTTGTTATTTCCAATTAAATAAATATTTAAATATTTTGCATTTCCCGTCCCAACATTTTTTATGTCCAACCTTATGGTTTTTGTTTTTCCGGGAATTATTGAAGTGTCATTTACATCTATCTCAAAACTTGCCACTCCATAAACATGCAGATAATAGATTTTGGTTATTTCTTTATGATGGACAATTTCTTTTCCGTCCTCTTTATCAACCTCATCATAACTTACCTTTACATCTATCCTATAATCTCTTGATGGAGCATTCTCATCAACATGCAGTTTGAAATAAACGGTATCCGCTTCCCCAGGGTTTAAGTGGCTAATCTCTGCCTTTCCCTTAACTGGATTAACCTGCCTCAACTCGAAAGGGTAGTGTGGGGTTACCTCAACAACTACATCTTTAACTTCATCATCGTAATTGTTATTGGTTATCTTAATCCACAAATCTACATCATCTCCTGGATGAATAACTTTTGGCTGATACTGAGGATTATCAACTTGCATGGCTTGGGCTGAATAGAGCAAAATACTCCAAATTAAAAAAATTAAAATAACTAAAAGTTTTTTCATCAAAATCCCCCATATAGATTTATATATAATGTTTTAGATTAAGTTTATATATAAAGTTTTAGATTGTTGGGGAGAGTATGAAAATTGACGACACAATCACTTTTGCATTCAAAAATATAAAGCAAAAGAAAACTCAGAGTTTATTAACTATTGTTGGTATTGTGATAGGGGTTTTGGCGATGGTTAGCTTAATCTCCTTGGGATATGGAGTTCAAAATTATATACACGAGGAAATGATGAAGATGGGTTCAAATAAAATTACCATATTGCCAATGAAGCAGTTTGGCGTTCCCCCTTCACATTTATTTACAAAAAAGGATGTTAAGGTGGTTGAAAGAGTTAAAGGTGTTGATGCGATAATGTATGGTTGGTTTGGAAGCTGTGAAATAGAGTATAATGGAGAAAAAAAGCTTGTATCTTACTTTTATGCAACTCCTTCAAAGTTAAGGGAGGTCTATAAAGATAGCGGTTACGATATTGAAAAAGGTAGGTGGTTAGAGGATAATGACAAATATGCTTGTGTTATTGGCTATGGAACAGCTCACAACTTATTTGATAGGGAGATAAAGGTTGGAGATGTTGTAAAGATTAAGGATAAGAAATTTAGGGTTGTAGGAATTTTGAAAGAGGTAGGGAATCAGCAAGATGATAATTCTATAATATTAAATATTGACATTGGGGAGAAGTTATTTGGAAATAAAGATAAGTATAACATTATTGTTGTAACAGTTAAAGAGGGAGAGGATATAGATAAAGTTGCAGAAGATATTAAAGAAGCTTTAAAAAAGTCGTTGGGGGATGAGGATTTCTCTGTTTTAACTGCTGAACAGTTAGCAGAGAGAATTAGCTCAATTCTTGGGGTTATAACAATATTCGTTGTTGGAGTTGCGGCTATATCTTTATTGGTTGGAGCTATTGGTATCTCGAACACCATGCACATGAGTATTTTAGAGAGAAGGAGAGATATTGGTATATTAAAGGCATTGGGGGCTGAAACAACAGATATTTTGGCAATATTTGTTATTGAATCTGGATTTTTGGGTTTGTTTGGTGGAATAATTGGATTGGTTTTGGGCATTGTAATGGCTAAGGGTGTTGAGATTTTAGCCCATAAAATGGGTTATTTAATGGTTAATGCGTGGATTTCTTGGGAGTTGATTGTTGGCATTTTAATATTTTCATTTTTAGTTGGTGTTATAAGCGGTTATTTCCCAGCAAGGAGTGGGGCTAAGTTAAATCCAATAGAGACATTGAGAGGGGAGTAAATTGATAAAAGCAAAAAATGTTTGGAAGATTTATGGTAGAGGGGAGGCAAAAACAATTGCCTTAAAAAATGTAAATGTAGAGATTAAAGAGGGAGAATTTGTAATGATTATGGGTCCCTCTGGTTGTGGAAAATCTACATTATTAAATATTTTGGGTCTTTTAGACATTCCAACAAAGGGAGAGGTCTATTATAAGGGGAGAAAAACAAGTTCAATGAGTGAAAATGAAAGAGCAGTTTTTAGAAGGAAAATTAGCGGGTTTATATTTCAACAATTCCATTTAATAAAAACATTAACTGCCTTGGAAAATGTTGAACTGCCAATGATGTTGGATGAGAAAGACAAAATTTATAGAAAAAAGAGGGCTAAGAAACTCTTAGAAATGGTTGGTTTAGGAGATAGGTTAAACCACTATCCTCATCAACTAAGTGGGGGACAACAGCAGAGAGTAGCGATAGCGAGGGCTTTGGCAAACAATCCAAAAATAATATTTGCAGATGAGCCAACTGGAAATTTAGACAGTAAGAGTGGATTAATAGTTATGAACATTTTAAAGGAGTTGAATGAAAAGGGAATAACAATAGTTATGGTTACTCATGACCAAGAACTAACGAAATATGCTTCAAAGATTATTAAATTGAAGGATGGGGAAGTGGTTGAGGTAATTGAGAAAGCTAAAAATTCATCTCACACATAATAACATAAATAATGTATTGAATTAATAAATCATATCTGATTATATTCAATATCATAAATGGGAACTACAAAGGAAACATTTATATATAAGTTTCGAAAAGGTTATATTTGAAATCAAAAATTTGAACAAATAGAAAGAGGGGATAGAATGGCAGAAATGATTATTCCATATCCACAACTTAAAAAGATAATGAAAACTACTTGTGAAATAGATTTATACAAAACAGAGGCAGAGGACATAATGGATGTTGTTGAGAAAAAATTAGCTGACTTATTTGAAGTAGCTCACAGAAACGCAAAGGAGGAGAACGCAAAAATCATAAAAATGAGACACATCCCATTAACAAAAGGATTTTTAAACTCAATGGAGTTATTCAGAAGTGTTATTGAGGAGGAAAACATAGTAGCTGAAACAATTAAAAAGTATGTTATGAAAAAAATACCTGGGGACTTACCTTTGGATGATATAGTTGTTGACAACCTCCCATTAATAACAGGGACAATATTCATTGTAGTTGGGAGAGTAATTAAGGCATTACATGAAGATATTGAAAGAATAAGAAAAGAACATATTGAAGAAGCTAAAAAAGTATTGGACTATACCTTATAATCTAATTTTAATTTTACTTTTTTAACTCGTCTAATCTATTTACCCATCTCATTAAAATTTCCCTTGCTTTTTTAAGCTTTAATATACTATAATCTAACAAATATTTTAAATAGTCCTCATCAACAAATATCTCCCCATCTTCCCCTATTGGGGCATCTACTTTATAAGTTGTTAAAATCTCAACAATAATTCTTTTTTCAGATACGGATTTTATAGATGAAGCTTTTAATCCAGAGTGTATTGCCAATTCAAGCATCTTTTTTGCTGAATTAATATCTTTGCAAGCAATGTGCAGTATAGGAGAGTTCATAACAAAGATTATATAACCCTCTTTTTTGTTTTTTAAAGCGTTAAATATATCATTATAATTGGGATAGTGATGCCACTTTCCAAGCCATCTTGAATATAGTTTTGGATTCTTATCTTTTGGTATTTCCATTATTCCAATCCTTCCAATACAACTTGATGTTGTGTAATAATTATCAATTTCATTGATTTTGTTTAATATTGGGATTATTTCCTCATCAACTAAGCCCTCTCTTATAGCAAGCTCTAAATTCATTAATGTCCTCTTTTTATCTTCTAAGAATTCCATAATCTCACCATATCTATAAATATAACTGTGCAAATTTATGCCACTATAATCTCTCATTGTAGGTATTAATGGAATTAAATTTCTATACTTTTTATATTATAAAATTAATTATGTATGATTGTGGATGAAAAACTACACAAAAATAAACAACCGTTGAGGTGATTAATATGGCAGAGTTTGTTCCAGCAGAAACAATGGAAGTTGTAAAAAAGAACTGCCCAGAGTTTTACGAGGCAGTTGCTAACTTACAGAAAGAAGTTTTTAGTGGAAAAAAATTAGATGAAAAAATGCAAAGATTGGTTTTATTGGCAGTTCTTGCAACATTAGGAGATGAAAAAGCAATTAAAAGACAAGTAAAGAAATTAATGGAAATGGGTGCAACAATTGAAGAAATTCAAGATGTTTTAAAGGTTGTGTATATTGGAGCTGGTATGCCAAGATTTATAAAAGCAGTTGAGGCAGTTTTAGAGGTTGCAGGAGACCAATGTTAAAAATATCCTTATATTTAAACATTTTTATTTTTTATTTTACTATTATATTCATATATGTAAATATTTAGATTGATATCGATACAGTAAAACAAAAAGTTTTTAAATCCAAACAATTCAAAAGAAAATAAAAATAAACATACTTTTATAAGTCCTAAAAATATTTTAAAATATTTTTTGGTGTTATCTATGATACCGATGATATATAAAGAAATGTGTCCAAACTGTAATGGGGAGATAACAAGTGAAAGGTTAGAGATAGGGGTTTGTGAGAAATGTTTAAAAGAAGAAAAGGTTTTTGAAAAATTGGAGCTATGTGAAAAACTCAGAGAAGAAAAGACATTGAAAGATTTAAAAGATTATTGCATTATTTGGAATGAATTTAAAGAATTTGAAGGATTTGTTAAAGAATTAGGATTTGAGTTATTAAGTATTCAAAAAATGTGGGCAAAGAGAGTTTTAAAAAATAAAAGTTTCTCAATTGTTGCACCAACTGGTGTAGGAAAAAGCTTTTTTGGTATTTTGATGTCTCTATTTTTATCTAAAAAAGGAAAGAGATGCTACATAATTTTACCTACAACACTCTTAGTTAAACAAACCTATGAGAAAATGATATCACTAATAGAAAAGAAAAATTTAAGCATAAAGGTGGTTGCTTATCATTCAGAACTATCTACAAAAGAAAAAAAAGAGATAAAAGAGAAAATAGATAATAACGATTACGATATATTAATAACGACATCCAACTTCTTAGCTAAAAATACACCAAATACTACCTTTGACTTCATCTTCGTTGATGATGTCGATGCTCTATTAAAGGCATCAAAAAACATTGATAGAACTTTAAAGTTATTGGGATTTGATGAAGAGTTAATAAATGAGGCATATAAGATAATCTATTTAATAAAAATTGGTAAAATAGAAGATGCATTAAAAAAGAGAGAAATTTTAAAGAAAAAAGTATCTAAAATAAAACATGGATGTTTAATTATTGCATCCGCGACTGGAAAGAGTTATGGGGATAGGGTTAAGCTTTATAGAGAGCTTTTGGACTTTGAAATTGGATTTGGAATGAATAAACTTAGAGATGTTGTAGATATTTATGATGAGGAATTTAGCAAAGAAAAGATTTTAGAATATATAAAATTGTTTGGTTCTGGGGGGATTGTATTTATTCCAATTGATTATGGGGTTGAAAAAGCCCAAGAGATTGAAGAGTTTCTATTAAAAAATAATATAAAAGCAAAACTAATCCATTCAAAAGATAAAAAGGGTTTTGAAGATTTTAGAAATGGGGAGATAGATATATTAATTGGTGTTGCTTCCTATTATGGAGTTTTAGTTAGGGGCTTGGATATGCCCGAAAGGGTTAGATATGCCATATTTTATGGAATTCCAAAATTTAAAATTAAATTGAAGGAATATATTGAAAAATTAAAAGAAAAGGGTATGTTAAAGGAAAACATAAGCATTGAAGGAAAAAGTGAAGAGGAGATTAAGCAAATAATCATTGAAAAATTAAAGATAAAAAACTTCTCACTAAGAAAAGAGGGGGGTGAATATCTCCTATTAATACCAGATGTAAAGACATATATCCAAGCTTCTGGGAGAACTTCAAGGATGACGGAGTTTGGTTTAACCAAGGGGGCGAGTATTGTTTTAGTTGATGAGATGGAGATTTTTGAAGCTCTCAAAAAATACATGCTATTTATGTATGAGAGTGAATTTAAAAGAATAGATGAGATAAACTTAGAGGAGTTAATAAAAAAGATTGATGAAGATAGGGAAAAAATAAAAGTTGGGAGAGCTAAGGGAAAAGTCCCTGATTTGTTAAAATCTGTCTTGATGGTTGTAGAAAGCCCTAACAAAGCGAGAACTATTGCTAACTTCTTTGGAAAACCATCTATTAGAAAGATAAATAATAGAAACATATACGAGGTTTGTATTGGGGATTTAAACTTAATTATAACTGCAAGTGGGGGGCATGTGTTTGATTTGGTAACAAAAGAGGGCTTTTATGGGGTTAAAATAGAAGATAACTTATATATTCCAATATACACATCAATTAAAAAAGTGAATGGAGAGCAATTTACTGACCAAAAAGATTTGGAAGAGCTTATAAAACAGTTGATGGAGAAAGGAGAGAGAGTAAATGCAATGGACGCAAAAGAAAATATAAAAATTATTAGAGAGATAGCCGATGAGGTTGATGCCATATTTATAGCGACAGATATCGATACAGAAGGGGAAAAGATAGGTTATGACATAGCTTTAAACACCCTCCCATTCAATAAAAATATTTATAGAGTTGGATTTAATGAGATTACAATGAGGGCTATATTAAAGGCAGTAGAATCATTTAAAAAAGGGGAAGAGCTTAGCTTAGATGAGAATAAAGTTAAAGGTCAGATAGTTAGGAGGATAGAGGATAGATGGATTGGATTTAGATTGAGCCAAAAACTTTGGGAGGTATTTAATAAAAACTACCTATCAGCCGGTAGAGTTCAAACACCAGTATTGGGATGGATTATAGAGAGATACAACGAGCATAAGATAAAAGTCCCTTATTTATCATTAAAATTAGAAAATGACATTTACATTGGAAAGATATGGGAGGAGAAGTTTGATAAGGATGAGGTTGAGGTTGAAGTAAAGATTTATGAGAAGGAGATTCCCCCATTGCCACCATTTACAACAGACACTTTATTAGAGGAAGCTACAAAGAGATTTAACATGAGTGCTGATGAAGTAATGGCTATAGCCCAAGAGCTGTTTGAACTTGGATTAACGAGCTATCACAGAACATCTTCAACAAGAGTTTCATTAGATGGGATGAGAGTAGCGAGAGAATACTTAAAGCTAAATAATTTAGAGGACTATTTAAAAAATAGAGAATACTATATGGAAGGAGCTCATGAGTGTATAAGACCTACAAAACCGATGGACACTGAGGAGCTTATTGAGTTTTTAAAAGAGAATAATATAAAACTAACTAAAAACCACATAAAGGTTTATGATTTGATATTTAGGAGATTTATTGCCTCTCAGATGAAAGAGGTTGTTGTTGAGTATGAAGAAATTTACATAAAAGATTTGGATGAGAAAGTTGAGGGTTATGTGGATATAAAGTTTGATGGTTGGAGTAGAATTTATAACTTAAAGTTAAAAAAGCTTCCAAAGATTGAGAAAAACTCTTTAAAAGTTTTAGAGAAAAAAATCAGAAAGATTCCAAAAGTTCCACTGTATGATGAAGGAGAGGTTGTTAAGTTAATGAAGGAGAGAGGCATTGGAAGACCTTCAACCTATGCCCAAATTATTAAGAAGTTGTTAGATAGGGGTTATGTTATAAAAAGTAAAGGTAAAAATAAGCTAATTCCAACAAAATTGGGAAT
>Ga0256838_1000321_pt1 | contig 31891 bp, 23 predicted proteins | sample 4571419metaG_FD_185978 | JGI IMG/M metagenome (GOLD analysis project Ga0256838, IMG submission 185978) | Hydrothermal vent microbial communities from Guaymas Basin, Mexico - 4571-419 | ecosystem: Environmental > Aquatic > Marine > Hydrothermal vents | place: Mexico: Guaymas Basin | collected... | reverse complement strand
ACTTTCTGGATTATCACCTTGTCCACTATACAATATAGATGAGACAACCAATGAATAAAATAGCACTTTTTTCATTTTCGACTCCTTTTTAAATCTAATTTATTAATCACTAATATGTAATAATATGCTATTTATCTTTAAAGAGTCTTTAAATATGAAATAATATTAATATTTTTTCATATCAGTTAATATTATTTACTATTGTAATATACTATCCTTCATAAGTAGTGTACAGTTTATGAGACCCTGAATCAAGTTCAGGGTGACGAAAGTCCGTCATTCCGTGTAATACAACCAACCGTGTCATTCCTTGCTTGAGAACCGTCATTCCATTCCGTGCTTGAGAACCGTCATTCCATTCCGTGCTTGATTTTTTGTCATTCCGTGCTTGACACGGAATCTCTGAAATCAAAAGTGTCTACTACTTTTAATACTCTATGAAGGATGCTTGTAATATTTATCTTTTACAATTTACAGAGACTATATTTTGATTATCCAAACTATATGCACTTAAAGCTATACCCCATACACAACTACTATCAATACAACAAACATTTTCATCTTCATAAAATCCTAGTGTTGCCCAATGTCCAAATATAATTTTAAGTTTAATATCTTTTCGTAGAGGATATCTAAACCAAGGCAAAAGACTATGCTTTAATGTTAGACCATAGGGGTCTCCTTTTTCCTTAAAATCTAAAGAGGCTTGATTATCACAAAAACGCATTTTAGTAAAAGAGTTTAAAGTATATACCTCTTTATCTATATCTGACAAATTTTCTGAAAACTTATTAACTTCTCTTTTAGAGATTTCCATTAGCCAACTTGTAGGATTATATTCTCTTAATCGTTTATGAATTATTTTGGCATTTTTTTTAGCCATAGACAATGTAAAATCAGGAGATATTCCAGCATGGGTAATACAATATCCTAACTTGTTATTTTTATAAAAAACTCTCTGAAATCGTAGCCATAAAATAATATTATCAATATTATCCATCAATAAAATTTCTCTTATATCATTTTTTGGTTTTCTAAGACCATAATATCCTTCAATTAAAGATATTTCATGATTACCTAAAATCATAATAACACTATCTCTAATACTATATATATATTCCAAAGTTTTAATAGAGTCACTACCACGATTTATAATATCACCCGTTAGCCATAATTTATCTTTTAATGGATCAAATTCTATCTTTTTTAAAAGTTCTATTAGTGAATTATAACATCCATGAATATCTCCTATCGCCCAAGTTGCCATATGTTAAACTCCACCTCTTTTTAAACTTTTAAGTCCTAAATTTTCTATCTCAGTATAATTATTGTCTTTAATATATATAATTTTTTTAATACTATTTTGTTGCTCTATTTTATTAGATAATCCAAGATTAAACTCTTTTAATAACCAAAACTTTTGATCTTTATTATTGATAGGATACCCCGTTATTTTAGATAAAAATTCCCAAAAATTATCATCAAAAGATGAACTTACTATTAAAATTTCTGTATCTTTAAATAATATCACTTTAAGGCTTTTTGTAAATTTCTAACTAAAATAACCAAGATTGCAACAGAAAATATTTTAAAATTAATCTCTGAACCTTTATGAGTATTTATAAACTCTATACTCTTTGTCATCTCTTCACCTGCTAATTGCATTGTAATAATATCAGAAATATAATAATGAGAAAATAACATTCCTGTAGCAATTGCAAAAAATATTGCTATTTGTGTGATAGTATCTCTTTCAAATTTTTTATATTTATAACCCTCGTATAAAAATATCACAATTAAAGAAAAATCTACTAAATATGCCAATTTTTGAAAGTTAATTGTCATAATTAAACCCTCTTGAAAATTTGATAAAATCTCTGAACCTAGATATATCTCTGAATGAAATATTGTTGGAGCAACTACTATTCCTGCAAAAAGCCCAGCACCAAGAAGTGAACCTAAAAATATTATATACCACATTGTTACTAATCTAAAATTCTTTTTCATCTTTTCTCTTTTTTATTAAAATGGTGCCGTAGGGTGCTACCTTTAATATCTAATGGTGTAATAGCAATTGCACCCTACGGCTAAAACTCTACTATAAATCCTCTATCTAATCCTGCTAAATCTTGATAAAACTGATAATTATCTATATTATTTTGCTTAAAAAATTCTGCTAATGGCTCTTTTTGGTCATATCCCATCTCACAAGCCAAAAATCTAATATCTCTTTTTTGTACATCTAAAATAATATTTTTAAGTAATTCATCACCAATCTCTCCACCAAATAAAGCCTCTTTTGGTTCATAATCAACCACATTAGATTTAAGTTTAAAATTATTAGCAATATAAGGGGGATTAGAGATTACTAAATCTATTTTCTCTTCAACTTTATCTATCAAATTACTTTTGATTAGTTTTATCTGATTTACTAAATTAAAGCTTTGTATATTTTGCCTTGCTACTTTTAGAGGAGTATCATACAAATCAGTTGCAACTATCTTTAAATCTTTAAATTTTCTTGCTAAAACTATAGATATAGCTCCACTTCCCACACCAATCTCAGCAATTGATTTAATAGAATTTTTTTCTATTAACTCTGCCACTTTATCAATTAAAATCTCAGTTTCAGGGCGAGGGATAAGAACGCCATCTTTAATATATAAATCTATATCATAAAAACTAACAGATTCCACAATATACTCATAAGGTTCATTTGCCTCTCTTCTTGAAATTAAAACAAAATACCACTCAATATTCTCTACTCTTTTATCTGAGTAAGTATGAAGCCAAACTCGGCTCTTTTGCAAAAAAAATGCTAACAAAAGTTCTGCTTCAAATTGAGGTCTTTCACAACTATCTTTTAGCCTTAACGAAGCCTCTTTTAAAGCATCTTTAACTATCACTTTTCATCATCTTTCATAAATGTAAAAATTCCATCTTTATCAAGTGAAGTTTGTTCAATTACGGCATCAGCATCATATCCAAGCTCTTTAAGTCTTTCTAACACAGGAGGATGAGTATGATAAAAAAAGATAACTAATGGATGAGATTTTGGAAATGATTTATTTTCTGTAACAAGTTTTAAAAGTGCTGTAACAAGATGCTCTTTCCCTGCCATATTTGCTCCAAATTCATCTGCACCATACTCATTTTTTTGGCTAACAAAACTCATAAAAGGGTTAAATAAAAATCCAATTATTGGCATAAGTAACATTAAAACTGCTATCTTAGCTCCTGCTGTTGGAATAATTCCCATCTCTGTAAAAAGTGAATCAGGAAGGTGTCCAAAAGTGTAAAAACTAATCAGTAACAAAAGCCCCATAAGTGCAATATTTTTCCAAATATCACCATGTTTAAAATGTCCAAGTTCATGACCTAGCACGGCTAAAAGCTCATTTTTATTTAATTTTTCTATCAAAGTATCATATAAAACAACTCTTTTACTTTTTCCTAATCCTCCAAAATATGCATTTAGTCTGCTATCTTTTGTACTAGCATCCATCACAAAAATACCATCACTTTTTAACCCAACACTTTGCATCAATTTAGTGATAGCTTCTTTAAGTTCACCCTCTTCTATTGGATTAAATTTATTAAATAAAGGGGCAATAATTGTGGGATATATAACATTAGCTAACACTGCAACAGAAAACATTAAAGTAAAACCCCAAAGCCACCAAGAATCATAATTTGTGATTATCCATGCCAAACCAGCAAACAGTAATCCACCCAAAATTATAAAAATAAGGGTTGATTTAATTGTATCTATAATATACATTTTAGGGGTCATCTTATTAAATTTAAAATCTTCATCTATCTTAAAAGTTCTATACAAGTCAAAAGGAAGCCCAATGACAAAATTAACAGCAAAAAAGCCAAATAAAAACGCTACAGATTGAAATATTTGATTTTCTAAACCTGCCCAAGTGGTAATCCATGCAAAACCAGCAATAACCCACCATAAAAATACTAAATAATCAACAAAAGTCTCTATAATAGAAACCTTCTCTTTTGCCACAGCATAATTTCCTGCTATCATATATTTTGTAGCACTCATTAAAACTGCACTCTGGCGTTTTTCAAAATTTATATAACCTATCTGCATAAATGAAATATATAATCTAATTAAAGTATAAATAGAATATATAATGATAACTGTCTCTAACATAATCTCTCTTTATTTTGTTTTTTGACAATATATCATTAAGTTACTTAAACATTCACAGCTACCTTATAAGTTGGGTCATCCTCTTGATAAGCACAAAATGGTCCTGCACTCTTTAGCATAACTCTACAATCTTTTGAAAGATGCCTAATTGTTAGTTTTTTATTTTGTTTTTTATATTTATCTGTAATCATATCAATAGCTTCAACTCCTGAACTATCCATTACACGAGCTTTTCTAAAGTCTATAACGACTTCTAAAGGGTCATTTAAAATATCAAATTGCTCATAAAATGATGTTACAGAAGCAAAAAATAGTGGTCCATCAATCTCATATATCTTTTTATTATCATCCATATATGAATTTGCATGAATTTTAGCATGTTTCCACGCAAATACAAGAGTTGATATGATGATACCAGCAATAACAGCTACTGCTAAATCTGCAAATACTGTTATAATAGTAACTATTACAAGAACAAATGCATCAGATTTTGGCATATATTTAATTCTCTTTAAAGATGAAAATTCAAATGTACCAATACTAACCATAAACATAATACCAATCAAAACAGCCACAGGGATTGTAGCAATCACACCTGAAAAGTTTACTACTAATATAATAAGAAGCACTGACGCAGTAAATGATGATAAACGACCGAGTCCACCAGAAGAGAAGTTAATAATACTTTGACCAATCATTGCACATCCTGCCATCCCTCCAAAGAATCCAGAACATATATTCCCTGTTCCCTGAGCTATACACTCTTTATTTCCACTTCCTCTTGTTCCACTCATCTCATCTAAAACGGATAAAGTAAGAAGTGATTCAATAAGACCAACAAGAGCCACTAAAATCGCAGAAGGGATAATAATATAGAATGAATCAAAGCTAAAAAGTGAACTATCAGGCATTACAAAAGTAGGCATTGAAACATTAGATAAATCAGCTAATTCTCCAACAAGTTTAGTCTCAATTCCTGTAAAATATACAACCAAGGTAATTAATACAATTGCAACTAAACCAGATGGAATAGCTTTTGTAATTTTAGGTAAAAAGTACATAATAGCCATAGTAAGAGATAAAAGAATATACATCATATAGTTCTCTTTTAGACTCATTTGAAAGATATAAAACCATCCATCTAACTCATCTACATTTGATGGTTCAAGAAATTTAAATTGAGCCAAAGCGATAACAATTGCAAGACCATTAACAAAACCAAACATAGCAGGTTGAGGAACTAAACGGATAAACTTACCCATTTTAAGTAGACCTATAATAACCTGAAAAATACCTGCGAGAATAGAAGTAAGCAATATATAATGTAAAATCATCATTGATAAAGCCTCTGCATCTAATCCACTATGAAGCTTAGATACTGCAATTCCCATAGAAACAAATACAATTGCTACAGCACCAGTTGCTCCAGAAATCATACCAGGTTTACCACCAATAATAGATGTAATTAAACCAATTATAAAAGCCGCATAAAGACCAACGACTGGGCTGACTCCTGCTATAAAAGAGAATGCTATCGCCTCTGGCACTAACGCCACGGCAACAACAGCTCCTGAAAGTATATCGTTTTTTATATTTTGTGTTGAGTAGTTTTGTAAATTAAACACTAATTATCCTTGTTTGAATTAAAACGATACTATATCATATTAGTACTAAAGGTTAAACAATATATACTTATATTAAATTTCTTATAGGAGTGTTTATGAAAATACTAAATCTAACTATTATTTTGTTATTATCAGTTAGTGCTTTATTATTATCTTCTTGTTCTAGTTCAAGCTCCTCTTTTACAAAAATGAGTCCAATAGATTCATCATCTAAAAGAGTTGCATTAGTTATTGGAGTTGAAGATTATGCAGGAGATAATGACCTTATTGGAATCTATAAAGATGTCTCAAAAGTTAGTTCTCTTTTTTCTAGTTGGGGTTTTACTGTTAATAGATTAAGTAACTCTTTAAATCTAAAAAGTGTTCTATCTGCTTATAGTAGAACTTTAGGTAAAAATGATATTCTTATCGTTTATTATTCTGGTCATGGAACAAGTATATCAGATAGAGATGGTGATGAAATTGATGGGAAAGATGAGGCTCTAGTTTTAAGTAATGGTATGCAAAATGAATATTTAATAGATGATGCATTTAATTTATATCTAAATTCTATTCAAGCTAGAAAATTGATTATTATTGATTCTTGTCATAGTGGCACAATTTATAAATCATTTAATGCAACAAGGATTGCAACAAATATTACCCCTATTAAAACCTCTGTAGATTCAATTTATACTTCTATTATTCCTGCCATAAGCATATATCATACAAGTAATAAATCTTCAACATCTAATATAATTGAATATAATAAACAAAAAGAGCTAGAGGCAAAACAACAAATAGAAGATAAACTCTTATCTAAATCTCTTATTAAAGAGGGAAGAGTTAAATATTTAAAATCAAGTGAAGTTCCAAAAGATTATTCATTAAATTATGGAAGTTATATCCCTGCAACAAAATTAAGTGGAGAGTATGTATTTTTTGGTGCAACACAAGATAATGAAAAATCAATTGCTACAAATACTGGAAGTATTTTTACAAATGTATTTGTTAATAAAAGTAATACATCAAAAACTATTAATACGATTTATAGAGATGTATCTCGTTCTATAAGTGATTTTCACCCATCATTATCATCATCAAATAGTTCATTAAAAAATTATACGATGAATGATTATTTAAAAATGAGATAGATTTAAAAAATTTAGGAGTTAATATATGTTTAAAATATTTCCAATAAAAAGTGGAATTGGTGGAGTTCAAGGATTCTTTTGTGATGGTGTAAATGTCGGTATGAGAGATGGAGTTGATGGAGATGTAGCATTTATACGTTCATCATCTTTATGTGATGTTTCGGCTTTATTTACCACAAATAAGTTTCAAGCAGCACCATTACAACACTATAATCAATATGCAAAAGATTTTCAAACAGATTTTTTATTGATTAATGCCAAAAATGCAAATGCTATGACTGGAACAAAAGGGATTAAAGATATTAATATGATTTTTAATAATCTTACTCAAATCAAAACAACCAATCCGATTATGAGTTCAACTGGTGTTATTGGCTATAGATTAAATGTGGACAAAGTATCATCTGCTTTTGATAAATTTGATTTTGATGCAAAAAATAGTAATAAATGTGCAAGATCAATAATGACAACTGATAAGTTTCAAAAAGATATGAGTGTGGAAGTGGAACTAGAAGATGGCAAAAGTTTTAAAATCTCTGCAATTTGTAAAGGTGCTGGGATGATAAATCCTGCAATGGCAACAATGTTATGTTTTATTGTAACAGATGCAGATATTCCAAAAAGTGATATGGATGAACTTTTATTAGATGCTACAGAAAGTTCATTTAATAGAATTTCGGTTGATGGAGATACCTCTACAAATGATACAATTATGCTTTTAGCAAATAAACAGAGTGGAAACTATCATAAAGAGGCTTTTAAAATTGCTCTAAAAGAGATTACATTTAACCTTGCAATGATGATAATAAAAGATGGTGAAGGCTCAACAAAAGTTGTATCTTTTGAAGTTAAAGGTGCAAAAAGTCAAGAGGATGCAATTAAAGCTAGTAGAGCATTAAGTAACTCATTATTAGTTAAAACAGCACTATTTGGAGAAGACCCAAACTGGGGAAGAATCGCTTCTACAATTGGAGCAAGTGGCATTGATTGTGATGATTCTCTTTTAACAATTCATTATGATAATTTGTTAATTTACTCTGATGAGTGCAGAGAACTTGGTAAAGAAGCAGAAGATAAAGCTTATAAAATAATGAAACAAGATAGTTTTAAAGTTATTTGTGATTTAGGCTTAGGGGATTATAGCTATCTTAACTATGGATGTGATTTAAGCTATGAATATGTTAAGATAAATGCAGAGTATAGAACATAAGATTAAGCCATCAGAAATAACAATGTTTTTTTGTAGGTTGCGTATCACTCAATAATTATAATATATTATGAGTGTTTGGCAGTGCCAAACCTAGAAAAGGTTGATTAGCCGTAGGGTATCCCCTTGTGGGTACCCTAAAATATGGATAATTATAAATATTTATATAAAGTGCGTAACCTCAATTAATTGCTAATCCTAGCCTTGTTAATTAGTAGATTCAAAATAAAATTAATTATACAAGATAGGGTCTTTAACCCCTGCTTTTTTAAAGCCTCTTAATCTTAGTCTACAACTATCGCAAACACCACATGCTTTATCTTCATTTTGATAACAGCTCCATGTAAGCTCTAATGGAACATTTAACTCTAGTGCTTTTGACACGATTTGGGCTTTACTTAGATGAACTAGTGGCATAAAAATCTCTATTTTTGTCTCATCTTTTGTTCCACTATTTATAGCTTTTTGCATATCTTTAATATACGATTCCCTACAATCAGGATAACCACTACTATCTTCTTGAACCACTCCAATTACAATAAGTTTAGCACCCTCTTTTTCAGCAATAGCAGATGCAATTGATAAAAATATACCATTTCTAAATGGTACATAAGTTATTGGTACACCCTCTTCTATCCCTGAAATTGGAACTTCTATACTATTATCTGTTAAAGCAGATGCTCCAATTTGAGCAAAAAAATCTAAATCTATCTCATAACTATTTATACAATTTAATTTAGAAGTTATATCTCTAAAGGCTTGAAGCTCTCTTTTTTGGGTTCTTTGTCCATAGCTAAAATGAAGAGCCACAATATCATAACCCATATTTTTTGTTATAAAACTACTTAAAGTACTATCCATTCCACCACTAATTACACAAACTGCTTTTTTGATATAAATCTCCTCTTTTATTATATTATACTTTTTTTAAAACTCATCGGAAGTGATGGCTTCAGCCCAATCAATGAAATAAGGATTATTATGCTTTTGGACACGGTGCTTTAGCTCCGTATATTAGGGAGAGGCTAAAGCCATCTCGTCCAAGAAAAAGCTTAATTCATTGGCATTAATTAGGCTTCAGCCTCACCAAAAGCTGTAGCTAAAGCACCAGTTCCGAGTTTTAAAAGAAGTTTATTTCCTATTTTTATTTTATCTAGTACCTAGATTTCATAGAGTCAAATGATTTTAACTGCCATGGTTTCATATCTTTAGAACTTTCCAATTTAGACTCTAAATTATCATTTAACTCACTGAAAAAATCAAATCCAGTAAGCTCTTCAACCTTATCTACACTAACTACAAATTTACTAAATGGCTCATACCCTTTAACAGTTTGAGGGATAATAACAGCCAACATTTTAGGTTCTTGATTATCATTAAGCCCCACAAATATTTTATAAAAAGCATCTGGAATCTCTACAAAATCACTACTACTTAGCTTTGTTATATCTGAATCAAAAATTGGACCAACTGTTACCCAAACTTTCTTAAACTTTTTTGTAAAATACTTAACCTCAACCTCTTCTAATCTTTGCCATATTTTTCTGTTTAAATTTGGTTTTTGTGGAGATATATTTGTCATAAGAAATGTGCTAAGTTGTGCATCTCTTCCATAAAGTCTACTAATAGCATAATTTGGAGCCATATGTCCTCTATCATATCCACTATGTGTATAATCTTTATGTTCTATATTTGTTATATTTCTCCAGTCAGAATTAAATGAACTTGGTCTTTTTAATCTTCTTGAGTTTGATGGAATTTTGGTAAGCTGATAAGTTGTCCATAAAGGATTACCTCTATAATCAGAGTATCCAACCATAAAATCACTATTTCTAAAAATTCTAGTAAATGTATTTAAATTAGTTGAGGTTGAAGATGGAATCCCCATATAAACCATTTTAGGTCTTGCAACCATAACTTCATAGGGATATGTAAGAAATACCATTAACAATACTGCTATAGATACCTTTGGTCTTTTTTTAATTAGACTAAAGATAGCAAAAATATGTTTAATAATATTTTGTTGTCTCATAGAGCAGTCTCATTATTTTCTAAAGATGGTAATATTGATAGTATAAAATTTAGATATTGGTTATCTTCCAAAACTTTAATATGTGCTAAATCATCAGAAAGTATAAATGTATCATAGTCTGAAGTTTTAATAGATTCATTAACATTACTTAAAGTTGTACTATCTTTTTGGTATAACACTATATCATCCTCTTTTGTTGGAGAAAATATTACGCGATAAGGATTAAGCTCATCTATTCCCATTTGACTAGATATATCCACAACTCCATCATCATTATAGTAATAGTTATTATCAGAAGTAATCTCATCACTATAACCTAGATGATAAACTGATATATTATCATATTTATTGCCAACTTCACTATTTATTTTTGATAATGCCATGCTATCAGGTGCTAGATTAACCCCTGCATTTCTACTAAAATCTATATATGTACCTTCACTAACTAATGGAAAGTTTTTCATTCCAAGGTGAGGAGTATCTAATGTAATAAATTTTTGGATATTTTTTATCTCTTCATTTTGAATATAAGCCCTACTTGCGAGTCCACCCATAGAATAACTTATTAATATAAAATCCTCTATTTTATTAACATTATAAATATCATCAATAACAGCTTTTAACTGAATACCTTGTGCATCAAAAGACAACTGATTATTATTAGTAAAGTTTATAGCAAAAACTCTATGTTTAAAAAATAATTTCTCTTTTGTAGATAAATTAGAAGTTACATTAACATCATTATTTAATTTCCAATCAATTGATGTTATATTAAAATCTCCCTTGTCTAATCCATATATATGGTCTTTTGCTTGACTTCTTAAATCTTTAAGAGATCTAAATCTATTTTGAGAGTTAATATCATCTAAATCTATACATAATATCTCTTCTTCCCCATCTCCATTCCAACATTTAGCCTCTGGATTAATATCAATTTTAAGAGCAACCTCTATATAAGACCCATCCTTAAGACCCATCTGTTGTGATATATAAGGTGCCATATTACCCCAAGATGAAGCACCATCGTTTAAACCATGTACTAAAACAATATTTGTATCTGTTGGTATTTTAAGTGTTGTAGTCTCATCACTTAAGGCATAATCTCCATACTCCCCACTATTATCTTTTGCTCTTACTCTAATTTCATAAGTTGTCTCATTAATTAAATTATCTATATCATATGATAACTCTTGCGTTACAACTTCATAGCTCCAATCGGAATCTTTTACTCTATAAGATATATAATACTCCATCACCTCACCATCACTATCAACAGAAGCATCAAATGAGATATTTATATCAAAAATATTAGCCTCCGTTAATATATTAGATACAGCTGAAGGTTTTTGATTAATAACTACAGGTATAGGTGGATTAGTTACATCAAAATTATCACTATAACTATAATCACTATAATCTCCACTATTATCTTTTGCTCTTACTCTAAACTGATAAGTAAAATTACTGTTTAAATTATTAAAGTTCATTGACGAGGAATTAGTTTCTCTTGCATCCCCCCAATCTGTATTATTAATCTTAAATGATACATAATAATTATCTATATAACCATCTATATCAATAGATTTTTTCCAAGATAGAGTAAAAGAGTTTGTATCTATATCTAAAAATTCTAAATTAGATGGCGAAGATGGTTTAGAATTAATTGTATTTTCTGTTTTGTCTACATCTATCTCTTTTATAGTAAGGTTTGAATTAGTAGAGTTTACCACATCTTCTTGAACCACCGATGAACTACTACTAGAAGAAGAACCACAACTATTTATTATAAAGATTGCAATAAAAATTGCCATTAGTTTAATTTTCATATTATTATCCTTTTGATTATTATTTAATATTATATACTATTAAACTTAAATTAATAGTTTGACTTAATAATAAAAATGTTAAAATATTTTATAGTTTAATTATATTAGGAAATAATCATGAAAATATTTGGACACCCATGGATAGATAGTAAAAAGTTTTATCAAGTAACTACAAAAGAGGAGATTAATCAAACTCCACCAAACTCTATACTCTTATTAAAAGAATTAAAAGATTCTATAGAATTGGCTCTTTATTGTCAAAAAAATAGTTTAGAATATGCAGTTAGAGTTGATTCAATTAAAGATGCAATATTTGCAAATGAATTAGATGCTAAATTTATTATATCTAATCCAAAAAATACTATTACTATTCAGCCAATTGCACAAAATTATCTATTTGATTCAGAAATTTTAGCAATAATTGAAAAGGAAGAAGAGATAGAAAACCTAGCCCAAAAAGGGATAGATGGAGTTATATTTAAAAAAGAGTTATAATAATTCCTTTTATCCCTTAAAATTCATTGGATGGTAAAATTCCATTAATATTAAAAGTACATTCTGAATCTGCACTAGCTATTAAATCAAATGCAACAAAAGATACACCACCATTAATACACTCCCTAGTATCTCTAGTTCTAATGATTTCTGATTCTGTTGCTATTTTATCCCCATCAACAGTAACTCTATAATCTGTTATTTGATATTCATAATTACTAGAATTTGTAACTGTATATTGACAAGATGAATCTGATGTAACTCTCCAAGTAAATTTAGCATTTTTATACCACTCTTGTACTTCTCTATGTTTAATTTCAAATAATACTCTTTTTGTTGTATTGGCTTCTACAGTAAATCCTGCCTCTGGAATAGAAACAAATTGAGTTGATGTTGGATTACTAGAAAAACCTCTTAAAAGATGTTTTTTGGCTTCACCTATTCTTGTTGTTCTTCCTGTATCAGATTGATAACCTGTAAGATTTACCCACAACATAATATTTTTTCCTGTTAAATAATAATCATATTTAAAAGTAACTATTGCTGTTCCCTCTTCATCAAGTTTAGAGCTATTACTTTCTGCAAATCCAACATACTCTCTACCATCATCAGAACATAAATCTGCTCTATAGTTATGCCCTACAGCATAAAATAGATTATCTCTTGTAACTCCAAAATAATCATCTTTTAATTCAAGTTGATAGTTCTCTTTTTTTATAAAATCCCATTTACCAAGAGCTTCATATATATAACCCTCACCAAATAAAACTAGTTTATCATTAGCTTGATCAACCCATTTAAATCTATCTATATTATCGATAGGAGGAACAGTAAAATTAGCTTTATTTGTAGCTTTATTTGAATTATCTATTCGTGTAATTGTTCCAAGATTTTTAGTATCATTTTTAGCAAAATATAATCTTTTGGTAGATGAACTTTCTTTGCCATCTATGGATGATGAACCATCAACTGCATATCCAACAATAGCTCCAACTGCTATACTAGGAGATGTATTTACTCTGTTACCATAAGTATCTGTTGCCGTTACTGCAAATTTTTCTATATATTTTGCTCTTTTATCATCATGCTCATTACCTACATAAGATATACTCATTGCAGTTGGAGGACCAGAATATACCACAATATTTACTATCTGTTTTAATGTTTTATTAATATCATTTGCGTCCGTAAATTCAGCTATAATTTCAATTGGGATAAGTCCTGATTTTGTATTAGTTTTTACATTAAATATAACAGGATTTTGCTTTTGATTTTCAACTCCTACAACCTCTGTTCCATCAAGCATAATCTTACCCACAAATATATTTTGAGATATAATCCTTATAGATTTTACCTGATCTTTTGCAACATTTTCATCTTTGTCATTTTTTAAAATAACCGAGAATGTTTTCTCTTTGTCAGGAAGTCCCATAGTAAACTGGCTATCACTAGAGGTAACTTCAAGGGTATAATTACTTGGTACATAATCAGAAGTTGGATTATAAGAAACTCTTAGAGACTCTTTTTTAGTTGGATTATCTTCATGAAAAAATTGAAATTGACTACTTGTATCTTCTGATTCTATCAAAGATTTTAAATCATTTGGACCAGTATAGTTAAATGTGGCGATACCATTGATAATCTCAACACTATAAGCTTCAAATCCACCAACATCTACTCCATCAATAATCTTATTAGGTAATGCTACTTTTACTAAACCTTCTGAATATAATGCATTAGTTACACTATCATATACTTTTATATTAATCATTTGCTCTTGAAGATTACTTGTTAATTCTATATCTCTTTCATCAAGAGGAATTACAATAAATGGTAAAGGTGTATCTTCTACTGTTATTAAAACTTCTGTCTCATTAAATCTTAATGTAAATTTTTGAATTAACTCTATAGTATTATTATTCTCATCAATTTCACCTTCCGTATCCAATAAACCCTCTATGGTGATTGTTTTTCCATTAACTGCCTTAATATCTTCTGGTGCATTATATATAAATATTGCATATCCTTGATCATCAGTAGATGAACTCATTGATTCAAATGTACCATATTTATCATTTGAATTAGAAAATGCTTTTAGATTAACTGTTTTACCTGATAGTCCAAATCCTTTTTGTATTAATTGTACCTTAAGAATATAACTAGCATTTGACTCCTCCACTTCAAGTGTTGGAGTAGCATTAATAAAGGTATAATCATCTGTTACAGGAATTTTTGCATCTGCTGAAGGAAGTGTTATTTCTGCATTAAGTGTTGCATTCCTTTCATCCTCTATTGTAGAAGATGTAAAATCTGTAATATTACTATCACTATTAAGAGGATCCATTTTGCTATTACTACCGCAACCTGTAATTGTAATAATAGAAAGTATAATAACTAAATTTTTTATATATCTATTCATAATAATATCCTCAATTAATATAGATAATTAAGTCCGAGTATAAAACTACCTATACTATCAACTTCATCCACATCACCAAGAGAGTATCTATATGCAATATCAACATCTACAGTATCAGCAATATCAACAGTAAATCCAGCCTGTCCACCATAAAAAAATCCATCTGACTCTTTCATTGTTGATTCATAATTCATATATCCACCATGAACTCCAAGGTATGGTCTAAACGAAGTTGTATTAAACTGAGATGTTAATAAATAATAATCAAATCCAACAAGTGCTGTTTCATAATTTTGGTCACTATCTGTATTATCATAATAGTTTAATGCTAAGATTGTTCTCCAATCTTGATTCTGAGCCCCTAATCTAAGACCATAAACAGCATCAGTACCCTTTACATTAAGCTCTCCATATATACCACCTGTATTAGCTTGAATAGTTGATGCTCCAACTTCCAATCCTATAAATCTTTCTGCTTTATCTAAATCCCTAGCATTTAGAGATGACAAAAATGTAATTATTATCATTGCTGATGAGACTTTTTTTATCATAATTTACTCCTTTTTTTAACTCTTTTAGTAAGAATAACATATTTTTATATTATTTAAGATTAATTTATAAAATTTTTGATATTAGTTTATATTAAATTAGAATTATAGATTTTAAGGTATAAAAAATTAGTATATAAATATAAGAAGAATTTTGATCTAATAAATTACCATTTGTAAAAGATATTTGATTTTTTAAAAAGTGGTAGCAGAAGGGGAACTCGAATCCCCGACCTCCGGCTTATGAGACCAGCGCTCTAACCAACTGAGCTATCCTGCCACATTTTTATATAGAACAAAATTATATCTAAGTTTTTAAATAAAGTCAAGTATATTTATAAAGAATTAATTAAAAGATGCTAGAATACAATTTATAAATTATAATTAAAGGTAAAAAAATGGCATTTAAACCATTAGGAAGTCGTGTTTTAATAAAAAGAGAAGAGCAACAAAATACTACAGCATCTGGAATCATTATTCCAGACAGTGCAAAAGAGAAACCATTTCAAGGTAAAGTAATTGCAGTTGGAAGTGATGCAAAAGAGGATGGGATTAATGAAGGTGATATGGTAGTTTTTGGTAAATATAAAATTATGGAAATTACAGTAGACAATGAAGATTTGCTAATATTAAATAGCGAAGATATTTACGGAATAATAGATTAATTTTAGATTGCGTATCAAGTACGCAATGACTATGGTTTGTCATTCTCAGCTTAACTAGGAAGACGATGGTTTGTCATTCTCAGCTTAACTAGGAAGACGATGGTTTGTCATTCTCAGCTTAACTAGGAAGACGATGGTTTGTCATTCTCAGCTTGACTGGGAATCTCAATTATACAAGATATATAAAATAATTACTAAAGGATAATAAACAATGGCAAAAGAGATATTTTTTTCTGATACTGCAAGAAATGGACTATTTGAAGGTGTTACAAAACTAGCTGACGCTGTAAAAGTAACAATGGGTCCTCGTGGACGAAACGTTTTAATTCAAAAAAGTTATGGAGCTCCTCATATCACAAAAGATGGTGTGAGTGTGGCTAGAGAGATTGAACTTGAAAATACATTAGAAAATATGGGTGCTCAATTAGTTAAAGAGGTTGCTTCAAATACTGCTGATGAAGCAGGAGATGGAACAACAACTGCAACAGTTTTAGCTCATGCAATCTTTAAAGAGGGGCTAAGAAATATCACTGCTGGAGCTAATCCAATAGAGGTTAAAAGAGGTATGGATAAGGCAACTGTTCAGATTATTGAAGCTCTTCAAGGGATGAGTAGAGAGGTAAATGATAAAGTTGAAATTGCTCAAGTTGCAACAATATCTGCAAACTCTGATAGTTCAATTGGTGATTTGATTGCTGAAGCTATGGATAAAGTTGGGAAAGATGGTGTAATCACTGTTGAAGAGGCTAAAGGTATTGATGATGCTTTAGAAGTTGTTGAGGGTATGCAGTTTGATAGAGGTTATCTATCTCCATATTTTGTAACAAATTCAGAAAAAATGACTTGTGAGATGGAAAATCCATTAATCTTGATTACAGATGGTAAGATTACATCTCTAAAAGATTTAGTGCCAATTTTAGAGCAGATTCAACAAAGTGGAAGACCACTATTAATTATTGCTGATGATGTTGAGGGTGAAGCTCTTGCAACTTTGGTTCTTAATAGACTAAAAGGTGTCTTAAATATCTCTGCTGTTAAAGCTCCAGGTTTTGGCGATAGAAAAAAAGCTATGCTTAATGATATTGCAATCTTAACTGGTGCAACACTAATTACTGATGAACTTGGTCTTACACTAGATAAAGCAACTGTACAAAATCTTGGTCAATGTGCAAAAATTGTGATTGATAAAGATGATACTGTAATTGTTAATGGAAAAGGAAACCCAGCAAATGTAGAAGCTAGAGTTAATGAGATAAAAACTCAAGTTGGTACAACAACAAGTGAATATGATAAAGAGAAACTTCAAGAGAGACTTGCAAAACTTAGTGGTGGTGTGGCTGTTATTAAAGTTGGTGCTGCAACAGAAACTGAGATGAAAGAGAAAAAAGATAGAGTTGATGATGCTCTTTCTGCTACTCGTGCTGCTGTTGAAGAGGGTATTGTTATTGGTGGTGGTGCTGCATTAATTAAAGCTTCACAAAGTATTACTATTGACTTAAGTGGTGATCAAAAAATTGGTGCTGATATTATTATAAGAGCTGTTTCTGCTCCAATGAAACAGATAGCTTCAAATGCTGGTTTTGATGCTGGTGTTATTGTTAATGAAGTGATGAAATCAGAAAATCCTAATATTGGATTTAACGCTGCAACTGGTGAATATGTTGATATGTTTGAAGCAGGAATTGTAGACCCTGTAAAAGTTGGAAGAGTAGCAATGCAAAATGCTGTTTCTGTAGCATCTTTACTTCTTACGACAGAAGCAACTATAAGCGATGTTAAAGAGATTCCAACGGCTCCTCCTGCTATGCCTGATATGAGTGGTATGGGTGGTGGTGGTATGCCAGGAATGATGTAGATTTGTAGGGGTATCTCCTTGTGTAAAATGCCAATGAATTAAGCTTTTTTTTGGACGAGATGGCTTTACTTTAGCCTCTCCCTAATATACGGAGCTAAAGCACCGTGTCCAAAAGCATAATAATCTTTATTTCATTGGCATTGAACCCCTTGTGGGTACCCCTAGATCCAAAAATTGGAAACAAAGATAAAAATATTTAAGAGTTATATCCTTTTTTATGATGATCATCTTTATATTGCTTTGCATCTACATCATCCGTATTTATATTAAACATTTTTTCAATTGATTCAATACTAAAATTGCTATCTTTATCTTTTGAATGTTGTCTTAGTGATTGAGTTGGAAGATGTAAAAAATGATTAAACATCTGCTCTGCCATTTTACGAATATTTACCTCACAATCTTTATTTACAAATCCTTTTTTAATTGCACGATTTAACTCTTTTTCTATAGAAAATGATACATCTTCTCTCATCTGTTTAATTAAAGGTTCAATAGATAAAGTACGCAACCATTTATAAAAGCCATCTTTATATTCATCTACAATTTCACTAGCTTGAAATGCCTGTTCTTGTCTCAAGGCATGATTATCATCTGCTATATCTTTAAGGTCATCAATTCTATAAATACTAAGATTATCAAACTCAAAATCTTCAATATCTCTAGGAATTGCCATATCAAACCACAATCTATTAAGCGATAAATTATATATCATATTTTTTCCAATAACAGTTGTAGGAGCCGATGTTGCAGAAAAAACCAATCTATATCTATTAACATATCTACTTAGCTTATTAAATTCATCGATTTTTACATTTTCTCCTAATTCATCTGCTAATATTTGAACTTTTCGCATATCACGACCTAAAAGAACTACATCACAACCAGCTCGTAAAAGATGTTTTGCAGCTAATCGTCCCATCTCTCCAACTCCAACAACAACACCTGTCATCCCTGAAAGGTCATTTCCCATCAAATTTGAAGCTTGAGCTACGGCAACCGATGCAATTGATATTGGATTTTGTGAAATATTTGTTTTGTTTCTAACCTCTGCAGCACATTTTATTGCATAACTAATTATTCTATTTAACTTTTTCCCAGCTGTATTATTATCATAAGAAAATTTAAAAGCTTCTTTAACTTGACCTGTAATTTGAGACTCTCCAATAACAAGAGAATCTAATGATGATACAACAGAAAATATATGTTTGATCGCATCTTCATCGTCAAATCTTTGGGCAATAAAAACGAGTTCTTGAAACTCAATACCACTGTTTTTAGCAAGTATTCCTATAATTGCATGGTAGGTTGCAAAGTTATCTCTTGTAGCTACAACAACCTCTATACGATTACAAGTTGATACGATAAATGCTTCATGAACAAAATCAAATCCAACTAGTCTATTTAAAACAACTCTTTTTGCTTGATCATCTTTAAATGCTAACTTTTCTCGTTGAACTAAATTACATTTTTTATGATTAAAACTTACTACTTGATAGTACATTAAAAATCCCTATCTATCATATCTTTTGCTATCTTTAAAAGTGCTTCATTACCCTCTTTTAACATTAACTTAGATGCTTCAACCACTAACTCTTTTGCCTCGTTTTTACAAAATTCAATTATATTATGCTCTTTAAATTTATCTAATAACCAATTTAACTCATCATTATTTAAATCTTTGGCATGAAAAGAGATTAATTCAAATTTATCAGAATCATCTAGCTTTTCATATAAATATATATAAGGAAGAGTTGTTTTACCCTCTTTAAAATCGTGCATTGCTGGTTTACCCAAAGTATCTGCCGAACTTGTAATATCTAAAATATCATCAATCATCTGAAAAGCAATACCAATATTTTTGCCATAAGTTTTATAAATTTCTCTATCTTCATTGGCTAATATTGCACCTGCTTCTGCACTTGCTTCTATCAAAGATGCTGTTTTTTGATATATCATTTTTATATAATTATCTCTATTACTATTAAACTCTTTAGCCATAATAACATCATTTTGTTCCCCAAGGCTAAGTTGTACAACAGCATTTGATATTACTTTTGAGACCTCTACATTGATATTATTTAACTCATAAAAACCTTTTGAATATAAAATATCACCAAGCATTATTGCACTCTTATCACCATATATTGCATTGATTGATGGTTTGTTTCTACGAATAAAAGCATTATCAATCACATCATCATGAAGTAGACTTGCTGCATGAATCATCTCAACAACAGCAGAAGTCTCTATAGCAAACTTAGCACTATTTGACACTAACAATATCAATTTCGCTCTAAGTCTCTTACCATGAGGAATTTGTTTATATAGATTGCTACTATTTTCATCATTTAGTTCAGCTATAAACTGCTCTATCTTTCTCTCTACGGCATTTAACAAATTTAACCCCTATTCACATTGAGTAACAATATTACCAACAAGTTCAATAAATAGCGAATCTACTCTAGCATTTATATCTTCATCGATTACAGTTGCTCTTATAATCTGGTCTTGTTCATCTTCAAGCCCTCTCTCTTCAAGCATCTTTTCAGCCACGGCAAATCTTCTAAACATCTTCTCTATTTCCATCTCTACTATATTTTCATTAGCAGTCTTAGCTATACTAAAGTAGGTAGATTTAGGTGTTCCTACAAAAGCATCATCATCGTCAAATATATTCATTATTTCATCCTAATTTTATTTTTGAAAAAATTATATCAGAAAAAAAGAAATAATACTTTAATAGAAAAAAATTTAATGTTATTAAGTATGTATAAAAAACTTAATAGTGGTGCATTATTGCTCACCATAAAGAGAATATCTTAAGCAATTTTTAATAATTCAATATCTTTTAATCGCAAAAAAAGTATAATTTTATTACATTTACTTCAAAGTTAAAACAGATAACAGACTTTCAAACTTATATTAAGGTGATATATATGCAGACAAACACACTTTTAAACTCTTTTTTATTTATAGCTAAATATTATGGTAACGATATAAGTAAACATTCAATTTTATCCCAACTTCCAAATTTTGAAAATGATATACCTTATGAATATATTGGCAGAGTATCTCAACAACTAAATTTTGACTCTAAGATTATCCATTATAAAGATATTGAGATTGCGAAAGAGTTTTTACCCGTTATTGCAAAACTTAAAGATGATAGATATTGTGTTATTATAGATTACAAAGATGAAGATATAATTATCCAAAGTCCAATTTTTGAAAATAGTACAGAGAGACTCTCAAAAGATAGATTTAAAGAGATGTATGATCAAGAGATTGTTTTAATCAAACCAAATTTTGATTTTAATAAATCTAAAAAGAGTTTGAGTGATTTAAAGCCAATGGAGTGGTTTCATAAAGCTATATCTGTAAATAAGAATTTATATTTTCAATTAATTTTAACAACTATAATGATAAATCTTATGGTACTTGCACTTCCTATGTATACACTTAATATATATGATAGAGTTATTCCAAATAATGCTATAGAGACTCTTTGGGTTTTATCAATTACTGTAGTTATTGCTCTTTCTTTAGATTTTATTTTAAAGTTTTTAAGAATATATTTTTTGAGTGATGCAGGAAAAAAGACTGATATCTTGGTTTCTATTAATATTTTTGAGCATCTTATGAATCTAAAACTTGAGCAAAAACCAGCATCAACAGGGATATTTGTTAACACTATACAATCATTTGAAAAAGTTAGAGAGTTTTTGACAAGTGCTACGCTCGTTACAATAATTGATATGCCGTTTGCTCTTTTATTTATGTTTATAATATTTATGGTAGGAGGAGTTCTTGCTTATATACCACTTTTAACAGCAATTATTATTATTTTTGTTGCACTAATTACTCAACAAAGATTGAAGCCTATTATAGAAGAATCTTTTGTTCAATCTAAAATTAAGCATGGTCATTTAGTGGAATCTGTATATGGACTAGAGACGATAAAAGCAACTGGCGGAGCAAATAGAATGTCTTCAAGATGGGAGACTAGTATTAAGAATACAACTTATAGCAACCATAAAATTAATATAGAGTCAAAAGTATCGAGCTCTTTGATATCAACAATTGTACAGATGAGTTCGGTTATGATAGTTATGGTTGGCTCATATATGGCAGTGGTGGATAAGAGTATTACAATGGGGGTAATTATTGCAACAATGATTTTAAATGGTAGAGCTATGTCTCCTATTGCACAGTTTGTAGCTATTTTATCTCAATTTAATACTACTATAACATCATATAAAGCATTAGATGATTTTATGAAATTAGATGATGAGAGATATACAAAAGAGAACTATATAAAACTTGATTATATAGATGGAGATATTAGATTTGATAATCTATCATTTAAATATCCTGGGTCACAGTTTGAAAATTTGATTGATATTAATTTAGATATTAAAGCAGGAGAAAAGATAGCAATATTGGGTAAAGTTGGCTCGGGAAAATCTACACTTGTTAAGCTGATCGCCAATTTATATCATCCAACACAAGGTTCATTAATGATAGATAATATGGAAATTAGAAATATTAATCCTCATGATATTCAGTCTTTTGTCTCTTTAATACCCCAAGATATAATTTTATTTTCAGGAACTTTAAAAGATAATATATCTGTGGGTTATAATAATATAGATAATAAAAAGTTATTAGAGATAGCCTCTTTAGTTGGACTTGAGAATATTATAAAAAAACATAAAATGGGTCTTGATATGCCTATTGGAGAGAGAGGCGATGGACTATCTGGTGGAGAGAAGAAGTGTGTAACAATAGCAAGAGCCTTAGCGAGTAATAGTAAGATATTATTAGCAGATGAGCCAACAGACTCTATAGATGCACAGACAGAAAAAGCAATTATAAATAATCTAAAAGATATTATAAAAGATAAGACTTTTATTGTTGTTACTCATAAACCATCTATATTAAAATTGGTAGATAGAATTATTATTATGAGTAATGGTAAGATTATTAAAGATGGTCCAAGAGATGAGGTATTAAAATCTCTTCAAACTAAAAAAGTCTAAAGGGTTACAGTGAAAAAAGATGATTTAAAATATACAGATGACCTTCTCTTTACTGTAAAATATGAAAAAAATTATATTCATAATATATTATTATATACAATAGTTGGAATTATTATTCTTTTTTTTATATTGATTAATGCTGCCTATATAGATGAAAGAATTAGAGCAAATGGAAAGGTTGTACCAAAAACAAGAGTTATCAATATTCAAGCACTTGATGGTGGTATTATTGATAAGGTTTATGTTTATGAGGGTCAATTTATCAAAAAAGGTGAAAAGCTTATTAAATTAAATCAGATTAGAAATCAATCAATTAACGAAGAGAGTATAGTAAAGTTAGACTCTAACAATGCAAGAAAAATAAGACTTATTGCTCAAAGTAAATATATTTTAGATCAAAATATAACTTTGACCTTTGATGATAAACTTAATAAACACACTCTTTTACAAATCAATATATTTAATAAAAAAGTTTTAGAATTAAAAGCACAGATAGATTCAATTTCACATCAAAAATTACAAAAACTTTCGAGTATTAGAGATTTAGAGATAAAGATAATTCAGCTAATAAAATCACAGAAGTTATTAGATAAAGAGCTAAAGATAAAAGAAGATTTACATAAAAGTGGAGCTGTATCTCTTGATATAATATATAAATTGCAACGAGATAAAAATAATCTTGTGTCAAATATTAAATCATATAAAGAGAATATTATAGAGGCAAAAAGTTATATTGATCAAATGGATACCCAAATAAAAGAGGCTGTAATAACATTTCGACTTGATGCCTTGAGTGAATTGCAAGATATAGCAGTTAATATAGAACAACTTGAGGCAAAAATTTTAGGTGGAGAGGATAGATTAGATAGAACCCTTCTTAAGGCTCCATCCAATGGTATTATTGGAAGTATATTCTTTGCTCATAAAGATGAGGTGATAAAACCTGCAGAAATAATAATGGATATGATTCCCACAGATGATAGGCTATTTATTGAAACAAAGGTTGATCCCAAAGATATAGCTTTTATTGCAAAAGATCAAAAAGCAAATATTAATATTACTGCGTATGATTTTTCTATTTATGGTGGATTATCAGGTAAAATAGTTGAGATAGGTGCAGATACATCATTTGATAATGTAACTAATAAATATTTTTATACGGTAAAAATTATTACAGATAAAAACTATCTTTTAAAAGATGGTAAAAAGTTATCTATTATGCCAGGGATGATTGCTGAGGTAAATATTGTAACTGGTAAGAAAAGTATTTTTGATTTTATATTTAAACCTATTATTAAAACATATAAAAATGCTCTTCATGAGAGATAAGGAGATTTAATTGCTAAAAATATTTATATCATTTATTTTTATTTTAACAAATACATTAGATGCCACAACAATTTATGATAGCGTAAGCGATGCCGTAAAAAACAGTCATAAATTAAAAACTCAAGAGATTGAGATAAAAATCAAGCAAGAGTATATAAAAAAAGCAAAAGCTAACAATATGCCAATAGTTGATGTGAATGCATATCATAAAATAGAAAAAACAGAATTTGAAAAATTAGAAACAACTACGGCTAATAGCACAAATTATGCAATAACTCTAAAGCAAAATATATATAATGGGTTTTATGATAAAAATTCAATAGAGGCAGCAAAAAAAGATTTAGAGATAGAGATTATAGAGTTACAAAAGGTTAAACAAGAGGTGATTTATGGTGCAATTATAGCCCATATACAACTTTTAAATAGCAAAAATATTTTGTTAATTACACAAGATACAATCAAACAATATAAATCTCTACTTCGTATAGCAGATAAAAAATCACTCTATGGAGATAAAATTGATCAACTAGAGGTTAGCCTAAGAATTGAAGAAACCAAAATGAGAGAGTTAAATCTATTAAAAGATTATAATTTAAAGATTGGAGATTATCAAAAAGCTGTAGGAGAGAGAGCAAAAGATTTAAATTATAATATAAAATTTAAAAATTATCTTGTAAAAGAGTTATCTCAGTTAGATTTTAATAAAATTAATTCAGATATACTACAAAAAGCACTAGAGATTCAAAAGAGTTATTATCTAATAGAACAATCAAATTCAAAATTCTTACCAACAGTTAATTTAGAATTAACGGCATATAAAGCAGAACCTTTGGTACAAACAGAAGTGATAACTGATAATCAATATAGTGCACAAGTGGTTGTGAGTTATAATTTATATAATGGTGGACGAGATACAATAGATAAAGAGATTAACAAACTTAAAAAATTAAAACTTATAACACAGCAATATGATTTAGCAGATGATATATCAAATAGTTATTTAGAAAACTATACAAAATTTAAATATAGCGAAAAGTCTAAACATACAATTAATAGATATATAAAAAAAAGCAAAAAAAAATATTATACATATCAAAAAATATTTAAAATGAGTTCTCAAAAAACTATATTAGATATGATAACGGCAATATCAACACTAGCTAATGCAAAAGAGAATAAGTTTCAAAATATAAGTGATAAAATAATAAGCTATGCAACTATTTTACTACTCCAATCAAAGTTATCAAAAAGGATACTAAAATAACTAAACCTAGAATATCAGTAGTTATCCCTTTTTATAATACCCCTGACATATATTTTTTAGAATGTATTAGGTCAGTTAAAAGATTAAATCCTTATGAAATAATTTTGGTAGATGATTGTTCTACAGATAAAAAGATTGTGAATATTGCAAAAAAATCAGGATTTATATATCTTAAAACACCTTATAACTCTGGCACAGATTCTTTACCTTTTAATATGGGAGTGATTAAAGCTAAGGGAGATTATATATGTAGAGTAGATTCTGATGATTTGCTTTTGTCTCTTCCTGATTCTATCCCTTATGATATATATTTTGGTAATATTGACCGTGTGAAAGCACCTATTAATGTGACTATAGAAGATTTAATATTAGCCCCACGAGCAATTATGAGTTCTAGCACAATAAAAAAAGAGTTATGGCTTAAATATCCATATTTTGAGGGAAATAAGATTTATACAGATGTACTTTGTGCATTAAGAATGTTATATAATAATCACTCTTTTAGCGTAAGTCCAAAAATAAACTATATCTATCGTAAACGAGAATCCTCAATTCAATCATCAAAATCAAATTTTACTCATAGATTAACACATATACAAACTGTATCACAGTTTTGTATAGATGAAAATATCCCCCCTAAAAAATCAATCAAATACATACAACTCGCTGTTATGAATTTAAAATATGGAAGTAAAAGTAGACGCTTTTTAAAAAAATAACTTAAATATTATACACATTTCAATTAATCATAAAAGATAAATGAGTATAATATTAAGAATAAGTTCTTTATTAAAAGAACTTTATTATTTTAATAATGTTAATTTCTGAGTGTTTAAGTATGTTGTTTTTGAACAACTGGTATATAGAGATAGATTAAAAAAGGATAGATTATGGCAAATAATCAAAATGGAAACCTTCTACTTTCAGAAGAAGCAGATGAGTTAAAAGTAAATAATTCTTATTATTTTGGTACACAACATGCAGGTGAGGTACTAGAAGTTACAATGTATATTGATAGTGTAGATGAGCAATCTTCTATAATTGTAAATGAAACAAAAGTTAATATTGATAGTGGTTCAACTAAAGTTGAATTTGATGCAACCATCAATGAATATGGTTATATTGAGATAACAAATATGGATGGATTATCTATTGGTAGTCTTGAAATATATCAAGGTGATAGTAGTATCGAATCATTAAATTCTGATGAAGATAGTTATGGTGAGGATGAGGAAGATTATTACGGTGATAATGAAGAAGATAGTTATGGTGGAGATGAAAGTTATTATGGTAGTGATGAGGATTATTATGGTGATGATGAAGAGGATACTTATGGTGGTGATGAAGACTACTATGGTGATGAAGATGAAGATTATTATGGTGATGATGAGGATGAGACCTCAGATAGTGATGAGCCTATAGTTCTGCTAGAGGAGTCTTTTGAAAATTTACAATCAGATAGAGGTTGGCATGTTGAAACTGGAGAAGATAATTTAGTTGTTGGTGACCATGGTGTAGTTTGGGAGACTAATGGGATAGAGGTACAGAGTGGAATTGTATCAGAATCTTCAGATGGAGATGTTCACGCAGAACTTGATGCACATGGAGATAACTCTAATGTTACAATGACAACAACAGTTGCACTTACTGACTCTCCAAACTATACAATGAGTTTTGATATTAAACCTAGAGATGGTGGAGATGATAGAGGTAATAAAGATACATCTGATATGAAAGTATCTCTAGGAGGTAAAACTGTATATATTGAATCTGATGAAGATGGTAATCTTAGTATATCTTCAAATGATGCAACTGTAGGATTTAGTACATCTGAAGAGGATAATGGTTGGACAAAAGTAACTGTTGAGTTTACAGATATGCAAGAGGATACAGCAGAGCTTGAGATAAATGGAACAGGTGCAGAAGATACTTATGGTATGCTTTTAGATAATATTAGATTGGTTGAATCTAGTGATGTTGTAGAGGATGTTGAGGTTATTGATACACCATCATCTGAAAATGAAGCTGTTGCATTAGAGTGTGTTGAAGGTACAACAAATTTAACATTTGTTGTTGATGTCTCAAGCTCTATGAGTGACGAAGATTTAGTATTAACAGAAAATTCTATTCAATCATTGATTGCTCAATATAATGGTGCAGGTGATGTTAATGTAAATATTATTCAAACTTGGGGTAATGCAGATCATGGAGCAGAAGTTAATCAAGGATTAGATGTATCAGGTTGGGGTGATGAGAATATAAATGTAAATCTTATTACAGACGCTTCTGGTACAGATTTTGATCAAGGACTTAAAGCTGTAGTAGATAGTTATCAAAATACTGGTGATAATGATGTTGTTTATGTTTTTGCAGATGGTAATACCTATAATGATGGTGATAAAACTTTTGAGAGTGATTTTGATGAGTTTAAACCAACTTGGGATAACTTTATTCAAACAAATGATATAGAAGTTCATACAATAGGTGTAAATATATCAGGTGGATTAAGTGATTTAGAAGCTATTGGAAGTTCTGCTAATAATCCAATAGATACAATTTATGTAGATGATATTACAGACCTTGAAGGGGTTGTAAGTAATATTATAAATACAGTAACAGTAACTGGAACACTAGCAGATAATATAGACTTTGATGGAGACGGTGAACTAAATACAGATACAGATTTCAGTGCTAAAGGTTCAATTGTAAGTATAGAGGTAGACGGTGTTATTCATACTTCAACTGAAGGTAATCTAACAGAGTTATCAACAAATGAGGGTGGAAAATTAACATTTGATTTTGAAACTGGTAATTATTCATATACTATTGATGGAGCAGATTCATCAGATGGTGTTGTGGCAGAGAGCTTTACAGTGACTGCACAAGATGATGATGGTGATACAACAACTCTAAATATGACGATTGATGGTCAAAAATGTGAAGTTGAAGCAGTTGTACCTGACGAGGAAGAACCTGAAGTTGATGAAGTTGTGCCTGAGGATGATACAGTAGTTGAAACTCCAGAAGAAGACGCTGAAGTTGAAGAGGTTGAAATTGTTGATACACCAACATCAGTTGATCAATCAGATGCTTTAGAGTGTGTAGAAGGTACAACAAACTTAACATTTATCGTAGATGTTTCAAGTTCTATGAGTGATGATGATTTAGTATTAACAGAAAATTCTATTCAATCATTGATTGCTCAATATAATGGTGCAGGTGATGTTAATGTAAATATTATTCAAACTTGGGGTAATGCAGATCATGGAGCAGAAGTTAATCAAGGATTAGATGTATCAGGTTGGGGTGATGAGAATATAAATGTAAATCTTATTACAGACGCTTCTGGTACAGATTTTGATCAAGGACTTAAAGCTGTAGTAGATAGTTATCAAAATACTGGTGATAATGATGTTGTTTATGTTTTTGCAGATGGTAATACCTATAATGATGGTGATAAAACTTTTGAGAGTGATTTTGATGAGTTTAAACCAACTTGGGATAACTTTATTCAAACAAATGATATAGAAGTTCATACAATAGGTGTAAATATATCAGGTGGATTAAGTGATTTAGAAGCTATTGGAAGTTCTGCTAATAATCCAATAGATACAATTTATGTAGATGATATTACAGACCTTGAAGGGGTTGTAAGTAATATTATAAATACAGTAACAGTAACTGGAACACTAGCAGATAATATAGACTTTGATGGAGACGGTGAACTAAATACAGATACAGATTTCAGTGCTAAAGGTTCAATTGTAAGTATAGAGGTAGACGGTGTTATTCATACTTCAACTGAAGGTAATCTAACAGAGTTATCAACAAATGAGGGTGGAAAATTAACATTTGATTTTGAAACTGGTAATTATTCATATACTATTGATGGAGCAGATTCATCAGATGGTGTTGTGGCAGAGAGCTTTACAGTGACTGCACAAGATGATGATGGTGATACAACAACTCTAAATATGACGATTGATGGTCAAAAATGTGAAGTTGAAGCAGTTGTACCTGACGAGGAAGAACCTGAAGTTGATGAAGTTGTGCCTGAGGATGATACAGTAGTTGAAACTCCAGAAGAAGACGCTGAAGTTGAAGAGAATACCGAACCAACAAATGAAGATGAAATTGTACCTGAGAATGATACAGTAGATAATAATCAAGAATCAACTCCTCTTGGTGGTGTAATTACTGAAAATGGTGATGATACTGTAAATATTGGTGGTGACCAAAATGGGACAGTAAATACTGGAAATGGTAGTGATACTGTAAATGTTGATGGAAGCCAAAATGGTATTATTAATACTGGAAATGGTGATGATGTAATTAATGTTTCAAATAATGTTAATGATGCAGAAGAATCGTCAAATACCGATGATAGTAATTTTGATATTAATACAGGTTCTACTGATGATATTATAAATATTGGTAACAATCAAAATGCAAAAGTAGTAACCAACAGAGGTGATGATGAAGTAAATATTGGTAATGATAGCAACGCTAATGTAATTACTGGAAATGGTGATGACACTGTAAATATTACAAATAATCAAAATGGTGGAGCATCAACTTTAGATGGAGAAAATCCAGCTATTAATAGTGGTAATGGTAATGACACTATTAATATCTCAGGTGACAATAATTCTTATATAAATAGTAGTAACGGTACCGATACTGTAAATGTTTCAAAGACTAATAATGCAACTATAGAGACTGGCAATGGTGAAGATATTGTTAATATTGCAAACAATAATGATGGTAATGTAAATAGTGGTAACCATAATGATACAGTTAATGTTGGAAATAATAATAACAGTAATATTGATAGTGGTAACGGTTCTGATACTGTAAATATTTTAAATACTAATAATGGAAATATTGAGACTGGTAATGGTGAAGATACTGTAAATATTACAGTTGATAATAATGGTAATATAAATAGTGGTAACCATAATGATATGGTTAATGTTGGTCATGATAATAATGGTGAAATTGACAGTGGTCGAGGTTCTGACACTATAAATATTGCAAATGATAACAATAGTATTATTGACTCTGGTACAGGAAATGATACTATAAATATTGGTAGTGGAGAGGAAGAATCTGTTAAAGGTAATATTACATTTGTATCTGAAAGTGCAGGATATAAAAATGCTGTAGGTATTTATGAAGTTGATGCAGATGGAAATCCAATATCAGGACAACTAATTATAGATGACCAAAATCAACTAGAAGCAGGTGAATTAGTAGCTACTCTTGATGGTGCTGATTATAACTTCTTTATAATTGCAAATGGTGCAGATAATATAGATTTTAGTTCTGAAATTACATTTGATAATAGTTCTGAAATACCAACTATGTTAATAGACGGAGAGAGTGCAGGACAAAATGTATACTATCAAGATTCTGCTTTAAACTGGGATGCAAAAGATCACTTTATTATTGAGAGTGATGGAGATGGTGGAACAAATGTATTTATAGAAGATTTACCAAATCTAGGAGATCAAGATTTTGGTGATGTGGTTTTAAATATTGATTTTGAAGTTACAAATATGACAATAGCAGGTGATAATAACGGTGATATAACTACAGGTTCTGGAGATGACACTGTTAATATTGCAGTTGATAATAATGGTTCTATAGATACTGGAACAGGTCATGATACTATAAACATTGGTAATGATAATAATAGTGCTAATATTGATTCAGGAAAAGGTAATGATACTATTAATGTAGGAAATAATGTAACTGAATCTACAATTAATACTGGTGAAGGTCATGATAATCTAAATGTTGGTAATACCATATCAAACTCTAATATAAATACAGAATCTGGAAATGATACTTTAAATATTGGAGAAGATATAAGAGATTCTTCAGTTAATATGGGCAGAGGTCATGATACAATAAATATTGATGATGATCTTACAAATGCTTCTGTTGATATGGGTGATGGTAATGATGAGATAAATGTTAATGATGATGTAGATAGTAGTGAAATTAATATGGGTAATGGACATGATACTCTAAATATTAGTGAAACTGAATCTAATTCAGAAGGTGATGTTAGTGATGGCAGAAATTTAAGAGATTCTACACTTAATATGGGTGATGGTAATGATAACATTAATGTTGATGATGCAATATCTAACTCTACTATTAATATGGATAACGGTCATGATAACCTAAATACTGGCGATGATATATCTAATTCACAAGTTAATATGGGTTCAGGAAATGATACTGTAAATATTGGTGATGACTTAAATAGTAG
>Ga0256838_1000320_pt1 | contig 31952 bp, 28 predicted proteins | sample 4571419metaG_FD_185978 | JGI IMG/M metagenome (GOLD analysis project Ga0256838, IMG submission 185978) | Hydrothermal vent microbial communities from Guaymas Basin, Mexico - 4571-419 | ecosystem: Environmental > Aquatic > Marine > Hydrothermal vents | place: Mexico: Guaymas Basin | collected... | reverse complement strand
TTATGTTGTATTTGATCAGAGGTACTGATAGGTATCTGAAAAAGAACAATATATTAGACGTATCGATCATACCTGATAATGATAAATTAATATTACCTATAGAGATAGAGTTTGTAGGACATTCACGATTAATTATAACTGATTTTAGTAACAATGCTGATGTGAAACTTGTTAACTATCTTACTAGGGTTAAGAGTATGTTATATGCTATACGTAACATGGTTAAAAAATAAAAAAAAAGACAGGTATCAAGCATACCTGTCTAGACATCTTCTTAATTTAGATAATTTCACATCGAATGATGTTGTTATTTTCTTATTATTTTCTTCAGCTTTGTTTTCATGTACAGGTACTTTTACTTCCTTTACAACTTCTTTAATAGTAGGTTTTTCTATTACAACAGTTTTAACCACTGGTTTTTTGTTTAGTTCCTCTTTTAATTCTTTTAGTAATGCTTTAAGTGCGTCATTCTCACGTTTTAAGGCAACAAGTTCGTGTTCGTATTCTTGTGCTTTGTTTTTCCAGTATCTAGCTTCTTTATTAGAAACTTCTAACTCCCTCAATACTTTGTCTCTATCACTTATCAATGTTTCTAGTGCATCGAGTTTTTCCCAAATAAACATTTTTTCAAATTTCTCCTTAGTTATCATCACTAACCCTTTCTATCCTGCAATTACATGCGTAGCCGTTGTCAAATGCGAAACATCCATTATCATCGATCATTATTATTTTATTTTTAGGCACAACCCTATCGCCGTCTTTAAATGTACATATTAGATTTTTACTATTGTCGTGTTTTAGTTGGTAAACAGGATCTGTGATATGAAGAAAATAAAACAGAATTAGAACAAATACCAGGGAACACAAATATAATGTTCTTTTTAATGTTTTCATATTTTTTCCTTCTCTGTTTTTAACTCTATTAAGCTAAATACTGTGTACGTAACCATAGAAACCATTGTTAATATACCTGTTACCAACCCATATGGAATAAAATTAATGTTTAATACAAAAACGAAGAATAAATTAACCAAGAACATAGCTAATGATGAAATAAATGTAATACCAGATATGAGTTTGTATGTGAATAACATATTACCCTCCTTCAACATTTATTTACTGTCTTAATAATATATAAATATAAACAAATGGACACACAACTAGATAACTCTAGTTGTGTGCTAGTATTCTGACACCATATTTAGCATCTCCAGTCTTAAATACAGCTACTAGATCTTCATTAACTGTTCCGTTTACTTTGTATATATCGTAGATAACGGTTACTAATACACCGTCTACATACTCCATGCCTATCTTAAAATCATGATATTCTAATGTGCTTTTATCGAGAGTTTTACCAGACACGGTTTCAATACTTAACGGATACGGGTCTGTATGATCTGTTAACCTTGATATAGGTCTTATAATAACAACCTTACCATCCATGATAGGTACTTTTGTTATTACCTTTACTTTATCGTTATTCTCATTTCTTTCATTTTTAAATTGTTTCATGATCTTGTTTATCCATTTTTTCATCTTCACTCCTTTCTACTAGTTAAATCATTACAAATAGTAGAGTTTACCTATTTTATTAGTTTTTAGATTCATAGTCTGAACAAATCTCAGGAGGACGTTATGGAACTTGAGGAATTACACTTAAAGAGGTATAAACGGTTTTATGTGTCAGGTATACAAGAATTTAAATATAGACCAAAACGTAAGATACAAGTTATATTAGGGCGCAATGGTTCTGGTAAGTCATCTTTGTTAAAAGAGATCATACCTAACGTTGATGATGTAAAGAACGAATATGATACTAACGGTTTTAAATACATAAAATACAACCATAGAAATAACGTAATAGAGTTAAGATATGATAGAGATAGTAATAGACATAGTTTTAAGCTTAATGGTGAAGAACTTAACCAGTCAGGACTTATTAAGACGCAGAAGAGTCTTATAGAAGAACATTTTAACATAACTAAAGAGATTCATGATTTATTAACGTCTGAATTAACGTTTACGAACATGACCGTAAATGAACGTAAGAAATGGTTCACTACTATATTAACGCATTTAGATTATAGCTATGCGTTAGACTTATTTAACAGAGCTAAAGATAGGTTAAGAGATATCAAAGCTATTATTAAATTAACGCGTAATAAAATCGTTAAAGAACGTGAACTTATGGATAAGTACACTAGTGATTATGTTAAAACGTTAAAAGATAAGAGAAACCTATTACAGGAATTCATAGAGAAACTTTTAGTATCTAAATCGCTAGTAGATGATGTTGATATAGATGCTTATTTAAGTAAGATAGAGAAACTCAACCATACGTTAAGAACATTATATACGGTACTGGTAAAACATGTAGATAAGTTACCTAAAGTGGATGACGAATTAGCTAAACTAAAAGCTGAATATAATCTATTAACATCTGAGAAGGATAAGATCGTTAAAACCAAGGAAAAACTAAATAATCATGGGTTATTAGAGGATAACGATAAACATGAGTTAGAGAAAGAGAAGAAAGAACTTGAAATTAAGTTAAACGAGTTAGAGAAGCTTAACGTATATAACTTAGATTTACGTAACATAGAGAATGTTTACAATACATGGGTTAAGATACAACCTACTATCCTGGATCTTGTTTATCTATTACAAGAATTACATAATGAGACTAAAGGTTATGATCTAGATACCGTATCTAAAAATAGATCTACTGTGGAATCTAAGATTAACAATATTAAGGACAAATTGATAAGGTTAGCTTCAGAGATAGATCATTTAGATAAACTTAAGAATAGCAATAAAACTAAATGCCCTAAATGCGGATATGTCTTTATACCTAATTATGACGAGAAAAGGTTAGAACAGCTCAAGATAGAGCATGAGCGATTATCTAAAGAGTTATCCGAACTATCATCTAGTTATTCTAAAATATCTGATATTAACGATAAATTGTTAAAAGAAGCTGAGATACGTAAAGATTTATTTAATCTATTCCCATCTGACTTGGAGGGTATAAAACATGTCTTGGAAAGAACGGTATTACAGAATATGGTTAATAAAATAACAGAGATAACTACCAACATTGAAACACTGCTACCATATGGTTCGTATACTAAAAGGTTACAGGAAATCGAAAACAAACTGAATATATTAGAGAAAGTCAATTATGATAAACTTAAGTTCATACTTGAACATATGGAAGAATTAGATCGTAAATATTCTAACATAGTCAAACGCCTTAATGGCATTAAATATGAGTTAGATAGACTAACTAAACTTAAACAAGCTAAGGATAAATTTAAAACCATCTACGATGCTCTCTATGTTACCTTATCTAAGTTACCTGAGTTAAAACGTAAAAAGTTAGAACAAGTTAAAAACGAATACATTAACGAACTTATAAAACTAGCTAAAGAAGAACTAGTTAACGTAGAACAAGAGTTAACAGATTATAGTAATTTAAAGACAAGGTATGATAACCTTGTTAAAGAGTTAGATCAGTATGAACAACGACATGAAGCCGTTAAAGTATTAGTAGATCTATTATCCCCTACTAAAGGTATCATAGGTAAATCAGTTGTTAACGTTATTAACGACATCATCATGCGCATGAATGACATCATTAATCAAATATGGACGTATCCTATAGAGATACAAACATGCAATGTAGATGAAAATGATTTAACGTATAGATTCCCTGTATTAGTTAATAGAAACAAACTCATACCAGACGTTTCTAAAGGTTCGTCTTCTATACGTGAAGTTATAGATTTAGCATTTAAGATAGTGGCTATGGAATATTTAAACATGTTGGATTATCCTCTTATCTTGGATGAATTCGGTAGAACTATGGATCCTAAACATCGTATCAAAGCTTATGACTTTATAGAAGAACTATCTAAGTCATATTTCAGTCAGATCTATCTAGTATCTCATTTTGAATCTATGTATAATAGATTCGTAGATACTGACGTTATAATACTTGATAACGAGAACGTAGGTTATGACAATAACTATAACGAAGTAGTAGAGATAAAATAAAAAAACGTGAGTAAGGGAAGTCCTTACTCACATACTATTTTCTCATATGTTTCTCTATCGCATAATACGAACCTCTTATCACAGTTAATAGTACAATGAACAACATCGTTGTCTACTTCTAACTCAACTATTGCTATCCAGTATCTAGGAGTCCACGGGATATATGTTCTTGATCTTAGGTTATGTATTATTTTACCTTTCTCCACGTTATAATTATCGAAGATTGATTTGATAACTTTACCTTGCCTAGATTTTAATATTAGACTATACAACGCCTTGTTATGTGTTTTCTTAACAACAGTTTCCTCTGACATACCCATGTAAAATTTTTTCTCTACAGAATACACTACTTCTCTGGTAGGTATTCTTATTTTACCTACAGGATTTTTACGATACTTTATTTCTTCTACTTTAACGTTTATGGTAAGAATAGGTATGTTTACATTGTTATTCATAGATCTCACTACATGATCTATTTGATATGGGTTAAATATATCTTGCATAACATCCTCCTTTTTCTACTATTCTCCTATTAATGATATATAATTTAATACTTTTAGATTTAACATTACGTGAAATATTTGTTCAAGGTGTTAACTATGTTTAATGTAGTAGGTATAGATCCTGGTACTAACTATGCAGGATATGTTACATTTACGTTGGATAATGATTTTAATATAGTCCATATAGAACCGTTTTTAATCAACTTGTACGATAACATACCGACTTATCATACTGGTACGGTTTTCGATAGGTTACAGTATTTAGATCTTATAGTACGTGATAGGTTTTACAGAGATCAGCCTATCCAGTTAGCTATCGAAGCAGGATTCATTAACCGTTTTAGACCACAAGCATATGGTCCTATAGCTAACGCCATCTATGTTATAGAAAATGCATATAGACACGTTCTAGGAATGTCGTCTATATTTGAATATCCTCCTAAAACAGTAAAAGCTACGTTAATAACCGGTAATGCTAACAAAAAAGATATCTACACAGCAGTGTCTAATATACCTGAGTTATCTAAGTACCTTTATCCTAACATATCTGAACATGAGGTAGATGCTATGGCTATAGGATATACGCATATATTAAGATTAAGAAAGGTACCTGAGTTATTTTTGGTAAAATAAAATACCAGTTTCGCCCTTACGTGCTACCCCTTTTTTTCCTGGCGGGTTACCAGTCGGATCCGATTATAGGCTCGGGCGGGCGTTTACTCTGCATACAGCCCACATTATGGACTCTGTGCAGAGCAACTGCGGTGACAAGGGATCACTCATCCCCCTCTTCTTCCTCTTTCTCCTCTTCTACACTGTCATGGCAGATGAAATCATTATATTCCTCCACGCATCCAAGAAGCCCATATAATTCATATGGGTCGTACCCCGCGCGGAGGAGATCTTGAATACAATCCATTGTCTCCTCCTTTTTTTGTTTTTTAATAGGCAGGTATCTCGCACGACTGGAGTCCTCCCCACTCCAGTTCGCTCCTGCCTCCCCTACTAACAGGTACCAGACTGTATCATTTAGATATCAGTTCAGTTACCTGCTTTCAGGTTAGTGCGGCCAGGCAACCTTACCAGGGAAGAGTTCTGCCTAAGTGGTTAGCTTAGGCTTCCCTCTTAGGGTAAGGTCCTGACGTGCTGGTGTCAGCAGGCTTCCAGCCAAGTTCCTTATTTCACTGTGATTATTTCACAGTTACTTTAAGGAACTTGAGGCTGAACCCTTCAGGAAGCGTAGTGCTTCCCTCAGGGAGCCTGCCACCGATCAACTGAGCTACATAAAGTTCATCCCCAGCATTAAGAGAGATACTAACCCTGTTAACAGGGATTTCTCTCCCGAGGATGCTGGAAACTACTGCTGCAGTATCAGCATGACCGATGACAGACTCAGCGTCTGCTGGCACCTCAGCAGGTTCAATCTCCTCAACACTCACTTGCGCAGGAAACGCTGTGAGCATTTGGAGACTGAACGCGTTGCCAAGGTACTTAGCCATAGTAGCCTCCATATAGACGGCCTAACCAGCTTTGATGCTGGCTGCCCTTTGCCATCAGGGCTTTATGGGACTGCAGACCTACTGCAGCTCGGCCGTCCGAACTTTATTTAACGAGGCGATTTTATCCTCGCTCCCATGGCCATCCTACAATGGTGTCTCCCGACACCATTGTAGGATGTTTTGCCTATACAGCGGGAGCACTGCATAGGCAGGCAAGGAAGATAAACCCACCTTGATGGGCTTATTTTCCTTGCCTCAACTTGACTTACATAGGCGCGCCACTCCTATGCAGTATCAAGTTGAAGCGCCCTGGTTCTTTTCTTATTTTACATCGGGAGAACGTAGGGTCATAAGAACCCGATGGGCAGACTATTTCATTCAGAGGCCGTCTGCCATGGCTCTGGTATTTATCGCATGCCTGCGCTTGGCTCTACTAAGGTGGAGCCAAGAACACCCCTGGCTCTCTTCCCAGCGTCAGCCCTGGCCTTTGAGCCCTTAACGGGCACCGGGCCTGTTACCAGCCCTGACACTACATATAGGAGAGGTATTTCTCCTAGAAGCTAGGCAGGGCACCTGTCTAGGTACCTCTCCTTCACCCCCAGTTTTTCGTCTGGGAGAACGACTAGCCTGTGTGCATGGGTCCCTGCTAACGGCCCACAGGCAGACCGGGCGCAATATAATGCCCTACCGTAAATGCATTATCACGCACTTACGGTAAGACACTATGCCGGCTTTAACTCATCTCAGTAATATATAAATGAAACAATTTGGAATTAAAACTAGTAAGGATAGGGTATACCCTATCCTTACTGATCTTATATTATTCCGTAAACATAGACATAGCTAGTTCACTTATATCGTCGCTAGCACTGAATGCTAATTTATTATCCATAGTTAAGTAATAACTAGGATCATTGAGTTTATTTTCTATATCTTTTAAACTCTCTTCTTCCCAGACTATGGTTACATTGAGTTTGTCCGTGATGTTTAGTATAGGACGCTACTCCTATACCCGTGGATATACCACGCACTAGCTTTCACTAGTGACCAGACTATATATTCATCCGACGTAACTCCTGTAAAAGGTCTTACGTCAGGTGCCCTGCGTTTCGGAGACGCTTGTCTCCTACCCTACTCCCTTTACCAGTAGGACGATCCTACCAGCGGTGGGTCTTAACCACACCTCACTATTTCCGTTACCTCTCGATAACGGACGCAGGTTTCGGTAGTCGTTGAGCCCAGACCATATCCCGTACGGGACTTAGGTCCTTCGCTGCGCTAGCTTCAGGACGCCCATTGTTACATCCCTACAGGTTTTCACCATGCCCTCAGGCGTTATCCTGAGGGTATCATAGTCGGTTTCCCGCTATGAGTGGTACTGTAGGGCTTTAGGGGTTTCCCGCAGTTAGCAGGGTTTAACGATGGGAATCAACACCAGTTAATAGCCTCCAGTTCTTTTTCAAACTTCTTTATGATGTCTACATCATCTATAACTAATCTATCGTTTTCTTCTACAGCGTTTCTTTTTAGATAGCTTCTGCTTACGTTTAGAATACTCTCTGCCTGTCTTAGACTCTTGAACGTATATTCTTTACCGTTGTGTTTTATTACTAGTGGTTTTGTCTTAGGTTTTTTACTTTCTCTTAATTCAGGAAACGGCATATCAGATCTTCTTATTAAGTACCTTTTACCATTGACTTCTAGAGGTATTCCTTCTCTTTTATTCCCGTTGAGTCTTGCTATAATCATAGACTTAGCTGAAACTCCTAATCTTTCTGCCATTTTCCTAGTACTTGGTTCTCTTATTATTTCTCCAGTGTCCAGATCCTTAGCTTCTATCCAGTATTTATCTTTACTGAACTGGTTATAGATCATCCTGTTGCCTAGATGTATTATCTCATAGTTTTTATCTTTTAAGAACTCTTTTAATGCATCTAGTGCTTTACCCTTGTATCCATGTTTTACTCTATACTCTGTCGTGTTAAAATACCTATATATGTCTTCTACGGATTTAAAGTATTTTACATCATTAGTTTCTAGGTTAATTATCTTGTAATTGTAACCTAGCTCATGTATCTTATCTAATAACGACCAGTTCGTGAAGTTAAGTCTGTCTTCTACTATGTATTGTTTGTTACCTACGTTTAATACATACGGCGGCTTTCTTGTTTCTAACAATCTCCAGTCTATTTTAAAATATCTACCTAGCTCTCCGTACGAGTCGAAATATAAATTCTCACCTGTACTTAGGTCTTTTACTATCCATCTTTTTTCCACTGGTTTATCGTAGACATAACTAGACCTAGCAGTATTTTTAACGCTTTCTACCCATCGTAGGTTACTTGCCATATAGTTTTGCTTATTTTCGTCTATATGGTCTACAATATATTTTTTAACATAGTCGTCATTATCTACCCATGTATATGCTACTATCCTGTGCATGGCTATTTCAGGCGATGGTATGTTAGCTATAGGATAAGGACTGTAGTTCTTTTTTATTACAGGTGTAATGAATTTGTTGTTAATTACATCGTATAATTTACCATCTTTGTTAACTGCATATCTAGGCATCATAGGGAATAATCTAAATGTACCATATTCTTTATAGTCTTTTAAACAAAACTCAACGGGTTGTTTGTACTTGACCACTATTTGATATTTTTTATCGTCCCACCTGTTCTTTCTTAATGGTACTAGATATATTAACTTTTTTACCCATTCAAATCCCTTAGGTAGTTTGTACTTAACGGCTCTAAGGTATCTATCTAGATCGTAGTCTATTAGGTCTATTTTAACTTCTTTCTTTATTCTGCCTTCTTTAATTTCGTACTCATGTACTATAGCATGTCCTAGCTCTAATAGGTTAAATTTCTCTACACTAATCATAACAGCTCCTTTTTTTATTTATAAGTTATCATATTATACCATTATGACAACTTATTTTTAACTGGAGGCTATTATTTTCTTAGAAGGAGCTGTTATTTATTTAACTGGTGTATCCTTTCCCCATCATAGTCCCCTCCCAACCTACCTAGATGGGTAGGATGAACAGCCATACTGTTGAACCACTTCATACCTAATATCGGGTACTCTATTACCTCTTTAGGTTCCATGGTTCCTATGCCACTGTACTTCACTACTCTACCTTTAACGGTAGTTTTAACGTATATGTTACCTGGATAGATGTTACCATAGTTAGCTATAGGATATCTTGTTGCATATCCCTTATACTTACCGATGGTATCTTCTACGGCTAGATAAAACAGTTCACCATACGTTATAGGTCTTATCTTGTTCTTATCTACATTATCATCATGCATGACGTCATCTATGCTTTCTATAACTCGTATCTCGTTACCGTTATCATATACTAATAATAGGTAATGACCGTCTATCACTACAGGACTATCTTTTATAGTATCTTGCATCAGTTTGTTAATGGTGTTCTCTAACCCTTCATCGGTTACCCAGTTAGATCTTGATTTTTCACTTAGTTCTACTAGTTCACGTTTTAACGTTTTCTTATTTATCAGATACGTGGTTGTAGTGTTAGTTGTAAAATACCTATCTAAGAACTTGGTTCTTACTTTAAATATGGTTATAGGGAGTATACATTTCAGATACTGGAATAGTCCTATAACTATATCGTTGAACTTAGGCGCTTGTTTGTCGTCTATGGAGGACATTTCTATAGGTAACGCTGTTAATACGTTACGTGAACCATATAGCAGCCTACGTTTTACCCATTTACCTTGGATGAACCCTTCTTTGCCTTCTAATATGTTCTCTATGTAATCATATACGTCATTGATAGCTTTTTGTAACCTAACACGTACTTTGTTAGTATATTCGTCATTGTTCTCTTCTTTAAATAGTTTAGCGGTATTAGCTACGGTTAGTATTTTGCGATATAGGTTATTGATCTCTGATTCCATAACTTTACCGGATGGCGTTACTATATAGTCTCTTAGACCTGCTGGTATGACTAGCCATTTGTTAACGATGACGTCTTTGGCTTTGTATTTTTTAAGGAACTTAATGATGTTGTTACGTTGATCTGAGTCTGTCTTTTTGAATTCTATTTTATCGTAGTATTTGATAAAGTATTTGAACCCAGTATAACCGTCAGTAGGGTTAACTTCTACAAAATCTTTTTCTTTTTCATCGAACACGACGTATGCGGTACCATCGATGATCTTTTTGTATAAGGAGTTGAGTTTGGTTAAGTATCTATATATTAATGGATGGAATACGTGTAGGTTAAGGTTGATATAGCCGTATCTGCTCATACGTTCTTCCGTACCTACTTCTCCGAATATTTTAGTAGAGAACAACCCGTCTTCTTTAAACACGGTTGAGTTCTGTTCATAGACGTCTTTAGACTTAACTTCTCCTAATAGTTTTATCATATCTGACGTTAGGATAAGCAGTTCTAGGTTGAACGGTTGTTTGGGTCTGAATTTCATGTATAACCTCCTTGAACGTTGGGTTTAGATATGTCGAGATATCACTAGATGGTACCATAGATTATATTAAATCGATTGAATAAGCCCTATTAAAGGATATAGCCATGGAAAATATGGAAAATTTTGACAATATGGAATTAGATATAGATTTTGATAACGGTATGGATCCATTCGCTATAGAAACCGATCTTAACGAAAAACAGATGAAAAGCGGTGATCCTATAGATCATGTTCTAACGACTACTAGAGAAGTTATAAAAGAGAAAAGCAGACCTGAAGAGATAGCAAGTACCGTAGTTAATAATTTAGAAAAAGCTATGCCTGAGAAACTAGCTAAAGAGACTACGGTAGTCAGATCTATCATTAACGAACTATCTGAACCTGTTGATAGAGTAGTTACCTCTGTTAGAAGAGATACTAGTAGTTTTCTATCGTCATTAGCTAACGTTATGCCTGAAGGCAGTCTTAAAGCGTTCGTTAATAAGATTAAAAATGCTATAGCCGTAGAAGAACAGTCTAGTACTGAGAGAGAACCATCCATAGACGAGAAAGCTGCTGAATATATAAAATCTATCATGGGTGAAGGAACTGAATCTAGAGAGGATAAATTAAATAAAAATATAGAGTTACTTAACCAACTTACTGATAAAGAGCTTAATACTACGTTGGTTGCTGAGATAAAATATCTGTCTAAACTTAATAGCAGACTATATGATACATATTATAAAAACAGTTTGTTACTACAGTTTAAACAAACGTTATTGTTAACTAAGATGTATGATCTACATAAAACCTCTCTAGAAACGGTTATGAAACAATTAGAAGCTATAGTTAAAAACACGTCTATGTCTGAGATGGAAAAACTTAAGACGTCAGGTAGATTCGCTATAAGGTTAAAAGAGAAGTTGGTAGATACGTTATGGGATAGCGTTACTAGTAGCAGTGCTGTTAAAAATATAGTAGAAGGTATCAAGAACAACGTGCTTAGTAAAATAGAGTCTGCTACTGGTATGTTAGGTATGTTACAATCAGGTTTAGATATGATCGCTATGCAAGAAGAGATGGGTATGTCTAAAGAACAGATACTGGCGTCTATGATCGTAGATAGCTTAAGCAACAAAGCCGCTAACAAGGGTCTTAAGTTTGTATTAGATAGAGTTTTAAAATCTGAATTAGGTAGAAAATATGCAAAAGAAGGTTATAAGTATACGTCCGACTATAGATACGGTCTCTATGATCTAGCTGGTAAGATAGAAAGTTCTGGTAAACCAGGTGCTGAAATAACTGCTTCTATGTTACGTAATCTTGCTGATATGATAGGTAAACCAGGTCTTAAATCATTATCCTTAAAAGAAGATCTTAACGAACCTGCTGTATTCGATAACAGAACTAAAAAAGCAATAGTTAACGTTATACCTATGTATCTTGCTAAGATCCATAGAGAGTTAGTAGGTATAAGAACTGGTATATTACCAGAAGGGTTAGAGATATATGATTACGATAAGAACAAATTTACAACTACTACTAAGTTAAAACGTGAGCTAATACATAAAGTACGTGAAAATACCAAAGCATTAGCTAAGATAGTAGATGATAGTAATCTACTATTACCATTCGAGAAAGGTAAAAAACTAACTAAAGAAGAACGTAAAATATTTAAAGAGAAATTGTTAGAACATATTATAAGTGGAGGTACTGGTTCTTTAGATTATCTAGAGAAAGAAGGTTTCTTCGATCGTATAGAAGATCCAGTACTTAGAGAAAAGTTAAAGTCTAATTTACAATCCATTTTAAAATCTACTAGTTATAAAGACATTAAAAAACGTGAGTTGTTTAAACAAGCCGTAGAGCAAGCTAGAGAATATGTTGCAGGTTCTAGTAAATCAACGGCATCAGAGATATTAAGACTTAATGAGTTAGGTGCTACTGATGTATTAGAAGAACTAGGGTTAGTTTCTAATAAAGATCATACTGAGGTATCTAGCGGAAAACTTTCTGAACTTATTTTTAATCTAAGTAAGAAAGACATAACCGGTTCAGTGTCATTAACATCAAGCGGTCTAGATGCATATATGTTAGAATCGATCAAACAACTTAAAAACAAACTTAGAGCATATGTTAAAGAACATCTAGATGAACCAGAACGTAGTTATGTATTAGAACGAATAGACAAAGTTCCTCTTAAAGCATATGCGTCATATGTATATACGGATTTCGATAACCCTGAAAGTGTTAAGAAGCTTATCAATTTCGTTAAATCAGGTGGAATCATTAACACTGACGAAACTACGTTATTAGGTAGACTTAAAAACAAAACAAGTAGTTGGTTAAAGTCTAAATTACCTAAAGAAATATTAGACAAGCTAGATATAGACAGGTTAAACGTTCTTAAACAGATGGATGAGAAACTTAAAGAAAAGATAAAATATGAAGCAGTAGAAGATGAGACTGAACTACCGTGGGATGAATCAGATTTTAAAGACGAGAAAATACGTAATAAAGTAGATCTTAAGATCTTTAACAAAAAGAAAAGAGAACAAGGATTGCCTGTTGTTAGCAATGTTAAAACCGATAGTAATTTTATTAAACACATCAAAACACTTACTGATGTTCTAAAAAACGATACTAACCGTATCCTTAACAAAGTACTCGATAAGTTAACTAGTATGTCTAAAACACTTAAAAAAATATTTGAGAAAAATGTTGACATATTAGATACTATTAAAGACTGTTGTGAAGATTTTAAAAAGAAAGAACCTAAAGACACCAACATTAAATTCGGTAAGATACCTGAAAACGTTATTAGACATACTAACTTAGGATCGTTCCCAAGTAGTTTTATGGTACCTAAAAAAGGTTTTGCTACAGGCGGTTACACTGGTGAAGGTAGTAAATACGAACCAGCTGGTATAGTACATAAAGATGAGTTCGTTCTTAACAAAGAAACGCTTAACAAATTCGCTAAAGACATAGAAGAGATAAAGAAAGGTCTTAGTAAAAACGATACTATAGGTACTATTAAAACAGGTTTTAAAGATCTTAAACGTAATATCGATAAAGAGTTATTCAACGTGGTTAATATGGTTAAAAAAGTTAAAAATGAGGATGAAGAGACTGAGAAACAATCGTTGATAAGTAAGTTCTTTTCTTATAAGGATAATAGCATCGTTAACAAGTTGAAAGAAGCAGATGAAAAAGTTAAGTTATCTAAGACACTAGATGAAGTTAAAGAGGCTAAAGATGAGTTAGTTAAAGATATAAAAGAACATGGTTTTGTCAACGTGGCTAAAAAGATATTATCTAAGATACCCGTACCTGAATCTGCTAATGAAGCGGATAGTCTTTATACCAAAGTTATTAATATGCTACCTATATCTAAACAACAGATTAAAAAATTAGGAGGTATGGGTAAAGTTAAAGAATTGCTATACAAATTACATTTAGACAGTATAAAGGATAGTATAGAGAAGTTCTTCCATCATGATGACGTAGCTGACGATAGTACTGGACCAGGATCGTTTATTAAGAAAATACTACCTGCACCGTTAGCTAAATTCGTACCAGAGAAAACTATGAATAAAATATACAACTACATGAAAACCAGAGTACGTAACATAGGTAAAATAGCATTCAATTTGGTTAAAGATAACCTTGAAGTAATTAAAGACGCTGCTAGGGAATCATTCATAGATGATAATGGCAGAGTACGTATTAACCTTTTAAGAGCTGGTAAGTTCTTAGGTAAGTCATTCTTCGGTACAGCTGTAGCATCTGGTAAACACGTTAGAGATATTTATAGAGAGTTAGGTACTATAGGATACGATGCTGCTAAAACTGGTATAACTATTTTAAGAAAAGGTATAGGTCTTAACGAGTTAAAACATTTAAAAGATCTATATATAGAATCTGCTAAACGTACTGGTAAAAGTACTATAAGACCTGGTGTACAATCAGTTTTAGCTACTGGATTAGAAGCAGGTAAAGGATTACTAGGAGTAGGTAAAGAGTTGTTGTTTGGAGATCAATTAGGTCTAGCTAGAGAAACAGGTAAAACATTTGTAAACACTGCTAAAGCTACTGGTAAAAATATAGTAGAACCGTTAACCAAGAAAACAGGTACAGGTATATTATCTGGATTAAGAGGGTTAGTCGGTGCTGGTAGAGAAGCAACTGTAGGAGATATTAGAAATATGCCTGAAGCATTTATAAAGGATGCTAAAAAAGGATCTATACTAACGTCACTAATACCAGGTCTGTCGTTTATAGGTAATAGTAAAAAATCTAAAACCAAAAAACCTGATGCTATTTTAGATAAAGACAATGATGGGTTAGAGGACGATGGTTATAGGGAGAGATTAAAAGAACTATCATCTACAGGTATATCTAAGTTTAAATCTAGTAATAAAACTGCTATGTCTAAAGGATCGGTTTCTTCAGGCGGGTTATTAGGCACGTTATTGACATTTGGTGCTTTCCTTATCGGTAAAGTAAAATCGTTCTTTAGTGGAGATTTCTTAAAGAACATAGGTAATACGTTTAAGAAAGTTATTTGGGAACCTATTAAATGGTTAGGAGATAAACTGTTATCCGGTATAACTAATGTATTTAGCGGTATTAAGACTATGTTATCTAAGATACCTGGGTTAAACACAGTTACTAATAAAGTTAAAGATCTATACCAAGGCGCTAAATCCATAGCGGGTAAAGCATTCACTTGGATCAAAGATAAGATCACTGGTGGTAAAAAACCTAATTTAAATATTAAAAACGGCTCTGTTATTAATAAAGCTAATAACGCTAAGTTAGCTTCTAAGATCAAAACGTTCCTTAACACACTAAAAAATAAAGTACTTAAACGATTAGGTCCTAAAGCAGGCGCTAGGTTATTATCTAAGATCGCATCTAGATTCGTACCTGTTCTTGGTTGGGGTCTACTACTTTATGATGCTGCTAAAGTAGCTTATTATATGCTACATGATGGTATGGATTTTAAATCAGCAGTATCCACTCAAATACTAGGATTTAACATATTTGATAATAACGATACTCCAGTAGATCCTGATACTAATGAACCTATAAAACCTGACATACCTGAAAAAGATCATATTGTTAACGATAACAAAGCCATAGCATCTAAACCTAAAGATAATATGGTTCAGACAGCAAAACAAAATACGCCTACTTTATTCACATGGATGGATAAAGACGGGATCAGAGCTAACATACCTGAACCTAAGATCGGTGAAACAGATAATTTAGTAAAATCTGTACTACCTATCCTTAAAGAAGAAGAAGGATTCAAACCGTACCCTTATAAAGATACTGAAGGTAATTTGACTATAGGTTATGGTCATTTACTAGAACCTAACAAAGGTGGAATACCATTAAGATACATATTAGGATATGATAAGAACTACATAACTGAAGATGAAGGTGAAATAGTATTACTACATGATACTGAAAGTAAAAAACGTTTATTGTTTAAGAAGTTACCATGGTTAGCTAGTAAACCTAAACCTATCCAAGCAGCATTATTAGATATGGCGTTTAACCTAGGAGTAGGTGGTTTGTTAAAATGGAAGAAGTTCTTAAAACATGTACAAAATGATGAAATAGACGATGCTGTTAGAATCATCATGAACTCAAAATGGTTGAAACAAGTTAAAACTAGAGCATATCGTGTAGCTGGGTTACTATTACAAGGTAAGAGACTGATTAGCCGTAAGACTAATGTAGCTAATACTACTGTAGTGCCTGATAAAACAATAGATAAGAAAACTAAAACATCACAATCTACTACTGCAGTACCTGTAACTAGTACTGATCATACTGTTCCTGTTATTAGTAGTAATACAGTAGATACAACAGATAAGAAGATCCTGAATAAACAATTAGAAACACATGAGAAACATTATAAAGCAGCTGTAGAAGCATCTAAAGTGCATGCTGATCTGTTAACCGAATCTATCAATGTTCAGAAACAAATGTTAACAGTATTAGTTGGTCTATATGAAATTAATAAACAACAATTGTCTAATAACTTAGACAAATCTAAGATAGAGAAAATAGATAAAACGATGTCCAAGTATGTAGATAAAAGAGTTATAGATGTTGATAAACCACCAGTGGTAGATCTTAATAGTAGAACATTTTAAAAAAAAATAGGAAGACTACCTACTTAAGGTAGTCTTCCTTAAACTTATTAAAATCAAAATGTTCATCTTGCACTAGCCCTGCTAGTAAGTTATCGCCTTCTTTCAGCTCTATGCTGTTCAAAATTTTCTCTTTTACTTCGTTTTTTAATCTCTTGTACTCTTCTTTAGACAACTCAGTTACGTTATCGACGTCTTTAAAGACGTCAACGATAACGTCTTTGATATCTTTATATATGTGATTCAGTCTACTATATCTCTTTTCAGGAGTATATGATTTTACTACTCCTTTTTTAATCATGTTCATGATTCTAAAACTGGTTTCAGTATCTAAGTCTTTCATCCAGTTAACTATTTCTTTATCGGCTAATACTCTATCAGTTGCTATCAGTTTTATTAACTCCCAGTAATAAGGTATTTTTATTAAAGAGGTCTGTCTGATAACTCTTCTATTTTTAGCGTTAAGCGGTTTGTCTAAATATGCCCATGCTTCTGGTTCTCTGTTAATAATTAACAGTACTTTTCTAATCATATCTGTTTTACCTATAATGTTGTTCTTGAATCCATATTTGTAGATAGGATGTAATCTATCTTTGATCTCGTTTCCATCTGGTAAGATCTCAATAATCTTCATGACACTCTCCTTTGTAATTTATTTATATCTATTTGATCTACTCTGCAAAGATTAATAAGTAGTAGTACGCTAGTCTATCTACTTCATCTTCATTTTCCATTTTTACTTCTATTAATCTTTCACTTATATCTTTAGGTAACAGTGCTAGACTTTGTTTATATAGTTTTAGCTTGTGGTCTATGTATTCGTCAAAATTTCTTATATACATTTGCATTTTAGACATAATGGTAAAGTGTGCATAGTTACCATTGCTAATATGTTTTTCCAAGATAGCTCTTGTAGATTTTACACTATCTTCTAACATGATGTTTAGAAGGTTTATGTTTTTTATATGGTTGAGAGTTTCTTCTAACGTTTTTATTTCTATATACGTTAGAATGTCATTTTTTAATTTAGCTAGATCGGAGTTAAAGTCTTTTACTAATCTGATCTTACTCTCTACAACATGAGTCTGTACAGAATTATTTAGTTTCATCTTTTTCTCCTTTTTTGTTTTCTTCTTTATCCTTTTCTTCATCTTCTTCTTTGTTTAACTCTTTAGCTAATTTCCTGATCCTTTTAACTTCCTTTTCAGATAGTTCCGATTCAACATCTAACTTGATACAGTGTTCCGTTACTTCTCCATCAAGATGTTTGATCTTAATGCAGAACGTTGCTTCTTTTATGGGTAATATTTTGGTTAATAGGAAGAACAAGCTTTTCCATGTTAATTTACCAGCTTCAAACATCTGCAATACGCTGGTTCTACTCTTTTCTCCTCCGTTAGCCTTATACCTGTCTAATAAGAATTTTAACAAATGTTGATAATCGTTTTCGAAAACGACCATCCTCCATAGTTTAGCTAATAAACCACCTTCATTTTTCTCAAGATCATTTAGTTTCATAGTCGCTCCTTCGATCATAGTTTTGTTGCTCGAGCTCATCGATCATCATGAGCATATTAATGATATATTGCTTAATGTATATGGAATTAAACCCTTTAAGGCTTATCATTTCCACGTTTACGCTATGTATGATATTGATTAAATCTGATATCAGATCCTGTATATAGATTTTTGATTCTTTTAACGATAATACATATCCCTCTTGATCGGTTAATATATTTTTAAATTTAACGTATCGTTTGTTTATTTTAGGTAAGTTACTGTTCCTTATTTCTTTATGTTTGGTTATAGATTCTAATATAGTATCGCTTACTATCTTATATCCGACTATATTATCGTATAAAGCATATATGTCAGTATTATAGTTTCTCTTAACGTAGTCCTCTGTTATATTAGGTATACATATCTCCAAATATCTGATCAATTGTTTATATTCCTTATTCTCATATAGGTCTATATACCTTATGTCTGGAGGTTTCTTGGGTTTTAATATTGTTTTTATCCATTTCAATATCATCCGTTCCTCCTGTTATTTTAAATATCAACGTATGAACCATATGGTCAGATTTAATGATCAAAATGGTTAAAGGAGGTAACTGTGAGTGAGTTAGCTAAGATAGATAAGAGTCAGATATTTTTACCTAATGAATATCGTATATTAGAGAAGACGTTAGAGATACGTGAGAAAATAGTTGATAAGCTATTAGAAGAAGGCATACCTACTAAAAGTAGAGATATAAGAGTACTTAATGAAGTTTTAAATGCTATGGATGCTAACGTACTAGGTAGAGTTGATAGAAGATTGAAACGTGAAGAAAATGATAATCAAGAAGAGTTCAATAAGATAGCAGTTGAAATCATACTTAACTGGAACAAAATGAAACAAGAACGTGTAACTGAACCTATAGAGGTGCCTGAATTAGATAGAGAGTTACCAGACGATATGGTGGTACCAGATGAAGATAGTTTAGAATATAAAGAGCTTACTATGGAAGATATTATAGAAGGAGCTAGACATGGTTCTTAATACTAGCAGAACTATATATGGTGTTATGTTACAGAATGCTATGATGTTAGGACAGCCTTATCATCCTTTAGTTAATACTACTCTTAATGAAAAGTTCGATATACTGCCTCTATATGATGGTAAAGGAGTGTATCCTAGGATTAACTTACTTACTATCGGTGTAGGTGGCAGTAGTTATGGTCTTCCAGAAATGAATGTTAAACGATCCGTACATAGTCCTAAAGACGGGGCACTGTTCCAACATATCCCTTTTTTTGTTAGGAAAGGTAATTATCAGTTATCCAAATCTGAAAACGAAAGATATAGATTAGTTAAACAAGTGATTAAGGATGGAGTAACGTACACCGTAGCATATGGTTTAGTACTCAATAACTACATATATGAGAACAAGATATATATGTTAAATAGTATAACTAGCAACTATACGTACACGGAGTATAAAACACAATACGATCGTAACATATTGAATCCTATTAATAACGGGTACGTTGACCTTGTTAACGCAGATACTGGTAAATATCTAGTATGTACGTCAAGTATTATGATAGACTTTAATACGAATATCATATCTGAACTCATGAATGCGATGGATATATTCAATAATGGTAAATATGTTGTTAATGAGATGGGATTAGCAGCATCTATAGAAATTGAGTTAGATAACGGGTTATTAGAAAATGTGAATACTCAGATAACACATTTTATAGACGTTAACTACGATTTATCTGCGTATAAAGATGATGGTATAAATATTAACTTAGACATAGGTGGTTCTGAACCATTTGTTTTAACTACGTCATAAGGAGATAGCATGTTGAATAAGTTAAAAACGATATACTCGTTATTAGGAGTTAAGGAGAAGATACTCTACGTGATCATAGGTTTATTTGTAATCATACCTATCATCATGTTGTTATATAACTCTCTTACTAATAACATATCCAGAATATTAGGCATAGAGACTAAAGAAGAGACTATAAGCAGGTTAAAACATAATAATAATACATTAAAAGATATCATTAAGACTAAAGATCAAAGTCATCAAGTAGAGTTAGCCGCTAAAAATGCTGAGGTCAAAGTAGTTAATGAGACAGTGAAAGAGTATAAGAAAGTAGATAAAGCTATAGACAATATAAAGAAGACAACTACAGGCAATATAAAATCTTTAGATGTTAAAACACAAGTAGCAGTACTTAAAATAAAAAAAGATAAACAGTTACATAAGATCATGCCTAAATCTAAAGATAACAATAAAACAGAGACAGTACAGGATACGTATAGCGATAGATACTACGAACAGGGAGCTGCTGATATATCTAAGATATGGCAAGCTTATGAATATGTTAAGAGCTTAGGTTCTAATAAGGAGTGATCATGAGTAGGATAATACAAATATTTATAATACCGATGATTCTGTTAATTGCATTAGGTTGTGCTAGTAAACCAAAAATAGTATACGTTAAGACAAGTGTAGTTAAACCGATATATGTTCCTGATACGTTATTAAAAGACGATATAGAGCTACCTGTTCCTCCTGAACGTCATGTTTTTATAAAAACAACACCGCTAAGACGTGAAACATTATTAGTTAATCACATACTAGACTTATATAAGGTAATAGGTAAATATAAGTTAAAACTAAAAGCTGTAAGGGATTATAACAAAGCGATTAAGAAGAAGATAGACAGTCATGAGTAGGATAACCCTACTCATGACTGTTATGACTTAATAAAACGTTCATAGGCGTTGAATTGTGGAATCTATCTATGATAACGATACGTTCATAATTTTGTTTAGATAGTACGTCTACGAAATATTTTATCCTTTCTGGATATTTAATATTAAATGTTCTCACAAGTATGCCGTGTTTGTAACATTTAATGGTATGCATGTAATACTCCTTTATTTTACCTGTACAGTGAATACATATAAACAATCCTCACCGTTATTTGATTTGTATTTTAGACTCTTCTCAGTTACCGTCCATTTAATTTTTCTCACATGTTCAAATATAGTTGCGAATAGATCATAGAACCTAGGTAAATGCAAATTACCATCTACTAAATCTAATATAGCGTCTCTTAAAGGAGTAACGTATGACATAGCGTCATTAGTTACTTCTATTATCTCATAGCATTCTTCATCGTTATCAGACTCACATTCACTTCCAGTACTGGTATCACAGTTTTCATTTTCTTCTTCATCGAACGGTACAGGAGTACCGGTAGTCTCTGTAGTTCTAGACCAGTATTCCATAACTCTATATGCTAATATATAAGCGTTGTTCTTTCCTTGTTCTTGAGACATACCAGTTAACGATAATGTGTTATCCGCAGTAGTTATATCTATATTAGGTAGTGTTGGTTCTGCTTGTTGGAACTCATTGTCTAATACCTCTGCTAATTTGTTAATGATTTCATTTCCTCCGTTATACGACTCATCGCTAAATAACACATCTATGTAGTCGGACATAATAGAACTAGCTCTCATCGCATCCATAGCCATGTCAATCCTTTAGACCCTAAGTGTATTTAATTTATCTAATATATCTTGGTATCTACTTTTACTGTCTCCTGATAGATGTGTTTTAAATCCTAAGTTACCTATATGTTGTTCAGATATCATAGCTTCTATAAGTTCACATAGTAGGCCTATTAGTTCAACGTTATCATTGCGTATGGCTAGTTTGTTTAGGTTTATAGTTAGATTCTCGTTAATGTTCTTAGTTTCATTGTTAGTTCTGGTAACTATGTTATTATTAGCTATTAGTTCATAACTATCGTTAGTCTTGATTGTTACTTTATCGTTACCGCTATCAAGTTTTATATAGTTGCCTTTGCCATCTAATATTTCTAAGTATCCTGATCCAGTGTTTAATGTTATATCATATGTAGTTAATTCACCGTATTCTGAAGTAGTATGTAAGTGTAATAACTTGTTTTTAGTATCTACTTTAAGGTAATACATTTTATCTAACGATTCGTTCTCGTCTACCATCGGTTTATCGCTGAACGTCCATATAACAAGTTCTTCTTTTCTCCATCTTACATCATTACGTAACGTATCCCAGAAAAATATAGATGAATTACTTAATCTATACAACATTACATATTCGCCTTTACGTACGACTGGCGCTGTTAGCCTGTTATACTGGTGTTTGCCTAACCATGTTGCAGTTATACTGTTTTCTTTCAGTATGTTGAGTTGTTCAGTTTCAGTTATATTAACTGTTTTTGTGTTATCAGATGTATATTTAACACTAGGATATAGTTTAGTTATTAATCTAACCTGTTCTTTTATCTCTATAGGTTTTAATAGGTCATCATCTATTTCAGATATTACTTCTATAGGTACTACTTCTATTTTATCGTCTACTCCGTTATCAAGTATCTTTACGTCAGTCTTAACTATCCCTAAACTGTATTCGTGTAACACTGAAGTATACATATGACGTCCTTTTTATTTAGTCAGAGATTTAGGTATGTCAAATTCTTTAAAATATTTATCCAAATCATATTTTTCACTATCTTTGAACAATATAGGAGTACTTATCAAGATCCTGCTTATTAGCTCTTTTACCATACACTTTACATAATTCTTTAATATCTCCTTGTCTATACGCATTATATTATCGCATAAACAATCTTCACCTCTTTTAATAACACCGCATTCTTTATATGCCGTATACAATATTAACTCACCTTCGTAGAACATGTCTTTATTAGTCAACACGAGAACATTTTCGATACCTGTTATCTTGCTATCTTTCATGTAGTCATATTCTATATAGTTAGCTCTACTAGCCATGATAATGATATTAGATTTTAATCTATCGCAATGTAATCTTTTAGATATATATTTTACTAGATCTATAAGCGTTGTTATCTTCTTTGTAAAAGGTATGATGCCAAATAATTTTCTATGTATCTTTACTACCACTTCGTAATATGGTTTACCTTCCCATGTTTCTTTCTCTATAAGATCTATATCTAACAACATAGTTGCTCCTTTATTAGTGTTATTCAGGGTATTCTATAGTTTAAATAAATAAGTAAGTAACGGTGAGATCATTTCTCACCGTTACCGTAATAAATATCAACTACCTTACGTGTTAATAATTTCAATAACGTAGCCGTAGTACCCATAAGATATGGACTGTTAACAACCCTTGCCATCAGTGCTCTATTACTAAACATAGCATCTATCTCTTCACCGTTCTCATCTATTACAGGATACTCATATACTTCACCTACAGTTGTTTTTAGCTGGTTACCGAATATAGCTTTGTCACCTAGTCCCATAGTATTTTCTACTTTTATATAGATCTTAATTTCTACTTTACCTTCATCTAGCGGTATACCTTTGATAGAGTAGCTGGTATTTACTTTAGCCGTATATCTTTTACCTTCTGATTTTAAACGTTTGTTTATAGTATCTACTAACTCTCTTATACTACTAGATAGATCTTCTTCATTAGCGTTATAATATACCTTTATATCATAAATAGTTCCTCTAACCTTAGCTCTAGGCGTAGTCTTGATGAATCCTTCCATAATATCTAAAGCATCTTGACTGAACTTACCTTCATCTTCTAATAGACCTGTTCTAATAGTAAATAACGCATCGGTAGGTTCTACTTTATCTCCTATTTTAACCATGTTCTCTATTTCATTATCTGCGTCCACTATCACAGATCTAACTTTAACATATTCTATCCTAGCACGTTCTGCTAATCTGCTACTTATAGCACAGCTGTCTTCATAGGTTTCGTTAGCTTCTATTAAACACGTTCTTGCTATCAGATAGGTTCTATACATAACTTTAGTAGGATCGAACATATCAGGTTCAAAGAAGCTATGATCGTAATAGATGATATCACCTTTTTTAACCTTCTGTCCTTCTACTACGTTTGATTTCATAACGTGTATCCATGCTACTTCGCTTTCTTCTTTGCTTGTCCAGTTCTTAAATGTATATGTTTTTCTACCATTATTTTTATAGTTAATTACAAGTTTGTTGTTAAAGACTTTCTCTACTATACCATCATCCTCTGCTACACCTATGAACTTAGGACCTAGTTTATAAGGTAAGACAGCATCATATCCAGTTCTTACAGGATAAACCTCAGGGTTAACGTAAGGTATGATATGTGAATTTTGAATGTTAACGAAATTAAGTCTCTTAGGATCGTCAGTTGTACCAAAAGGCGCTAGCATACCGCTAGTACTTAATATGTTAGACATATCAAGTTTTTTACTATCCTTTTTAAATCCTCTTAGATTAGCAACAAGAGGGTTAGCTGACATATATGCAGTTATACCAGCATCTCCACTGTCTTTAGTTGCTTCAGATATAACGCCTATGTCATCAGGATGCATCTCTCTAGTAGGTATAGGCATGGATTCTTTCTTTCTACCGAACGTACCTACCGCAGTAGTATCTTCTTTCTGTTTTAAATATAGGATAGGGTTCAAATCATCTACTAATATACTACTACTATCTTCATTGATCTTCCTCCATACTTCATACGGATCTATCGTGAACCTACCTCTACCAAAAAAGTCCTCGTTATATTTTCTCTTAACCGCTTCTACTAACGTATTGTATATGATTTGCGGTATACGTTCATAGCCTTTGATATTATAGTATTTTAAACTATTAGGATGGACGAAATAACATTCTGTAAGTAATTCAGATGCTCTTATAAGTAACCCTATAAATTTAGTAGGTTCATTCATTTGTTTTAATGTATTAGCTGTTACTGGATCTACGTATAGCTCTTCTAACGTTCTTATCTCAGTCATATCTACTAGTCTCAATCCTATGTCGTTAAAGAATCCTAGCATCTGATCTTTGTTGTTAAATGTTTCATATGGCAGTTTCTTAGTTATTTTATCGTAATGGTTAAGACCTTTAAGTATCATAAGCGCTGTTTTATCGTTTGTTTCTATAACTAACGTTTTATCTAGTGTTTTAAATACAACTGATGTTTCGGTTTCTTTAATGTTCTTTCTACCTTCATGTATTTCATGTTTTACCTTAAGTAATTTTAACAAGTTATCTAGACCTAAATAATACGCTAGTAGAAATACTACGGGTATGAAGTTCTTATATATTTTAATAAACGCATAACTTCCATTAACGTCTATGTTAGTGAGTTCATTTATTTCGTAAAAGTTACCCAAGAGAACATACTTCTTATTTTTAAAGACATGAACGTCGTTGTTCATATCCATAACTAATGGGTTGTTTTGTTTATCTTTACCGCATACAACGTATCTATCTTTTTCTATATCTTCTAACGTATATTTTTTAACGTCTATGAGATCTATACGGTTACTGTAATCAAATACAAATTCTACGTTATATGTGTTGTTAACGAAGGATTTGATATATCTAGCACATGTTTCATAGGCGCATGGTAACTTAACGTCTGGTATCTCATCACTGCCTGCTACTAAGTTACTTATTTTACCTTGCTCTTGTAACTTAAGTAGTTCTTTTTTAATTTTAAATCCTAGATCGTTTTTCTTATACGGTGCTTTGTCTATAAATACCTTACCGTAAGCACTGCTTAATGCTACTCTAACTGGAGATATTTTCTTAATAGGTATATCAGCTCTTAGTTTTCTCATACGGTATACGTTACCTGATATTTTATAAGTACCATCAGGTTGCACTGTAGGTACTTTTATTTTAATCTTATATGTTCCTCCTTTAACGTCCATATACGTGATCTCATGTTCTTCATATTCACCAAGTATATCTTCTTCTTTTGTTATATTATATTCTTTAACGAACATACCTGCTTTCTGTAAGGATAAGAACGTGTTAACCATGTCTTTTTTCATAACTTCTTTTACATACTTTTCGTCAAACTTACTGATAGGATCAGCTTGTGCTTCTTCGTTAATGGTTTTAACTTTAGTAGGTATTTTAATTTCATCTTCTTTAAGCTCTATTTCTTCTTTTTTGTAGACAGTTAGATCTTTAATACGTTTACCATCTTTATAAGGAGATTCAGAATTCAGCAATGTCTCTACAAGTTCTTTAAATCGTTTATACTTTTTATCGTCTATAGTGCCCGATGTTTTAAGTTTGTCTAAGTATTCTTCTATATCCTTACTTATATCGTCACTTGACGCTAGTATCTCATTGATGTCTTTGTATATGGTTTTAGTTACGTTTTCGTTAACGTCTATAACTTCAGTAGTTTCTTCTAGCTCTTCTAGAATAGTGTCAGTTGTTTTCTCTAACTTCTTATCTATGTCTTCTTCTGTTGTATCAATTTCTTCTGTTTCTTCTAGTTTATCTATATCTAGTTCTAGTATATTCTTGTTATTCGTTACGTTAGTTAATCCTAATCCACCTACTACCTGACCATATTTATCTTTAATATAATCCTTGTTTATCTCTTTTTCAATATCTTCTGGTTTAAACCCTGGTATATTAACATACATTTTTAGCATAAAGTATACTAGTTTTGTAAACTTAAGAGGTGGGAATTTAGTACCTTTATGATCTAAGTCGAGTTCGTTGTTAAATTTCATTAACTCATATACGTTAACTAGTAAGACTTTATCTCTGTCTCTTACAAGTATGTTAACTTGTTTTAAGTTATCTGGATTTAGTTTTCTATAAGCCGATAAGTCTTTTAATTTCCAGTAAACGAATTTTAAAAAGTCATAAACCATTATGCTTTCAAAATTGTAAAACTTAGTGTAAAAGTCTCTAGGTAGATCGTTGTTATCTTTAAGTAAGTATTTGAATATAGTGTTTTTATTTGGCATTATTAGAGGTACGTCGATCATTATGTAATGTTGTACCTCTTTGTTACTGATTTTGTTAATTAGATCAACAACCGTTCCGATTATAGTGTTATATACGTTCATGTATCTTTGATATGTAGCATCTATACGGTCTTTATAGATATATATTTCGTTAGTTAATGTATAGTTAACGATACCTACCTCATGTCTTAAGACAGATGTTTTGTTCTCTAATATGTACATACCTTGTTTATATTTTAATGTTTTATAATCAGGATACATCTTTTTATATTTAGATATGAGTTGGGATTCAGGTATCGTTCTTTTTCTAACTGGATATAACATTTCGTCATATTCTATTTTGTTAATAACGAATGCTTTTGCAGTGTTATGTAAGATAGTTTCTGATTTATTAGGATAACTGTTCTCTGCGTCTACATAGTAATGTAAAACACTGTATTTAGGAAAATAGAACGTTGATCCGTCTAATGATTTAGGAAACACAAAATCTGATAATCTTCTAAGACCATAATGCCTGTAAAACTCTTTATAATTAAGATACATCTTAACTCCTTTACGGTTATTTGCTCAAACGATTTTAAACATAACTAAATTAGAGAGTGGTTATTTACCACTCTCTAACTGTATTTTTTCTTTTAAGTAGTATAAATCGTTATTCATTAACTCATCTATAGTTCTTGACATTATGTAGTTGATATCTAATGGTTTTCCTAGATTAGCGTCTCCTAGTAAGTTATTGAATACAAATGTTTTAGCAGGAGGATATTCAAAGATCTTTCTTAGAGATCTTTCTATTTGATCTATTTGACCTATGATATAGGAGATGTCTTCTTTTCTTATATTCTCAAGTCTTAGTACTTTAATATACTCACGTTTGATTCTAGCTAGCCTGTCATAGAGTTTTTCGTATGTGAACTTATCTTTGTTAGCATATCCCAAAACAGTCATGAATAAACCTAGTGAAATCAAGAACACTATTATAAATATTGCGGTATATATTAAAACGCCTTTTATAGTCGATATCAAGTAACCCATACTTCCTTTTAATATCGCTGCAACTATCAGTTCTATAAATAATAAAACATTAGCTATAAGTATCATGACCATATACTTTGGTGTATAATATACGATAGGTTTAACTAATTTTTGTAACGCACTTGCTAGTTCAGCTCCTAATCCAAACCTAGTAGCGAATGAGTCTGCTTCTATTTCAACATCTCTTACTTTAAATGTCTCTTGATGAAATTCAAATATACTACCTAGTTCATCTATGTATTTTTTATAGTCTTCTACTATTTGTTTAAACCTATCTGCAGTACTTTTTATCTCTTGTTTTGTTTCAGGTGGATTGTTTAACGTTTTTAATATCTGTTCTACTAACGCTACTGATAAATGAATGTTTCTGTTGTTGTAGTATAAAAACGTAAAATCATGACCTATTTCGTGTAATAGAACTGCTGCTATCTCTCTATCTGTTATAGACTTATCTTTAAACACTGTATCGAACCCTATATATAGGATAGCTTTTAAGTTTTTAGGTATACCGTATACTTTAGCATTTTTAAGATCAACTGTATATGTTAAATCGTTTAATTTTTCTTGTACATCACGCATTTTAGCTACTGTAGGATCAGTAGCTGCTTCAGTCTCTATATCGTCTTGTGTATACTCAGATAGAACATGATCTGAGAATACGTGAGGGAACGTAGCCGGTCCACCGTTAGCTACTACTTCTACAGGTATACCAAATCTATCATATATCATTTCTTCAAGTTCTTTTCTAAGTCCTTTAGATAACGATTTGTGTTTCCTTGCAACATGTATCCATTCCGTTAAATCGTCTACAAAAGGATCATGTAACTGTGGTTCTATAAGTACTTCAAATGCTTTTACATATTCATTTTTTTCATCTAGATTTAATACTCTGTTTATATCTAGCATAGCGTCTCCTTATTCTTTTTAGTTATTCAGGTTATGATCTGACAACGTATAAGAAAAAAAAAATCAGGAGAACGTTATGTCTCCTGTATGCGAGACAGATGTCTCTAAGTACTGTCTATATTTATTTCTAGCCAACCTATCTTGTTATTCTTCTACCTTATCTTCAAAGTACGAACTGTAACTTATTTCATTCTTATACTTATCAGAGTACCCGTATTTTTTATACGGACCGTATCTCAGACATGATTTCATGTATGTTCTAGCTATTCTGAAAAATCTTTTTAGAATATCTGGGTCAGACATGTTAAACGGTGTTTTCCTTTCAGCTAGATATAAGTACGCATCATGTGCCAGATCACTGATCAACGCATGATCGAAAATCCTTGAATAAGAAAACACTACATTATATGCTATTTTATGTAAGTCTTCTATTATTGTTCTTGTTGTTTCAGGATCTTTAACCCACCATATGTCTTTATCTCCACCTATTTCGTGTGGAGAATGGTAATCTAGTACGATATACCCTCTTTTTAATCCTCTATAATAAGTCGCTTTATGTATTTTACCGTTTTTATACAGCATTAGCATTTCATTTTTATCTGTTATTTTCTTCGCCATATCATACTCCTTTACATGTGCTAGTAATACTGTTTGAATAATATATAAATATAAAAAAATGGATACTCACAGGGAATTATCTATTTAGATACATTACACGTATATTTAAGCTAACGTAAAAAAAGAAAAAGAAGTTAGAGAGAGTTTATGAACTCTTCCAACTTCTTTTTAATTCCAGTTACCCTCACTAGCCTTTCTTTCATATCTTCATAATTTGTTACGGGCTCTTGAACAAGGTAAACCCTTCCATTATAGAGGAAGGCGACGAGCCCGTATTTAGATACAAGAAACGGCTCATCACCATCATCGTCGTAGTACGCGCTGCTTGTTTTGATTTCGAGTTCGGGATCGGCATAGAGTCCTACTATCTCATTTCTCTCACTCCAGCTTTCGCCGGGCTCTACTATCTCATCAATTTCTTCAGCGGTAATCGTTGTATAGTTGCCGCTGAAGATCCCGTTGAATAATGTAGTAACATCAGATGCGCCGACCCCGTGCTCTACCTTTATTCTTCTTTTAGTTATTTCGAATATTTCGTCCATGACTCTTAATACCTCGTCTCTTAACACATTAGTTTCTTTTACCCTTTCTACTGTACTTCTTACTAACTCTAAAAAATCCATTATTAACTCCTTTTTTATTTTTCCTTTTTTACCCGTCTAAGTAATATATAAATAAAAAAGAATGGAAACAAAATAGATATACGGTATGGTTGTCTCCATACCGTATATGCTTATTTAAGTATAAGTTTATTAACTAACAACTGTACTTTGTTGGTATTCATATACGAGTTAACGTTTGGTGTATATACTAATCTTACTTTTTTAGTGTACTTGATCTTCTCTCTTAGTTCCTCTATCTCTATCTTAGGAACTGGATAGAAGAACCCTATGACGAAATCGGATTGATCGGATAATCTTATCTTACCAGATAAGTAATAATTTCCTTTTTTCTCTACTAGTCTATACGCTACTAAAGTAGCATCCGATACAAATAATGGTTTTTCAAATCCTATACCATATGGCTTTACATTATCCATGTCGAATAATGAAATAATCAACTTTTTATTACTGTAAATATAATCGTCTACTAATATTTCTTCTTGTTCTTCAAGTTCATATTCTTTAAGTAGTTTATCTAATTCTTTAAACAGTAATTCTGGGTTATTCTTGATGGCTATACCTACTGCTTTAGCATGTCCTCCATATGAGATAAACAAATCATGTTTTTGATTTATGATATCAAATAGTTCTTTTAGGTTACCTTTACCAAGAGTCATCCTAGCTGAACCATTAAGCATATTAGGATCTTTAGGGTTAGGGGTTAAGACTATAACCACTTTGTAATTACTGTTATTAAGTATCATGTTGGCAGCTATACCTTCTACATTCCTACCAGATTTAGTAATCATAACTAGAAGGTTATCAGATTTGTATTCTATGTTTTCCTCGTTGAAGATTTTTAACTGTCTTTCTTTACGTTCGTTATTAAGGTTCAGTATTTCTCCTAATAACTCTAACGCTTTTTCTTCGTTTCTAGAGGTCATAAGGTCGAAACTTAGTTTAGCATCATATAGTCTACCAGGAGTATTTAATAATGGTATAATGTTGAATCCTAATGTTTGTTCATCTATGTAGATCGGATTACCTAAATAATCCAACATAGTTTTCCAAAATACGTTATGCTTGATATTAGCACTATTAAGTATTCTTAGTGCTTTATTAACTAATCGTCTATTAACTGGGTCGCTTAGATCCATACAATCCGATATAACGGTCATACCTACATATGTTAGTAAATAAAAAATGTAGTTAACGATTTGTTGGTCAGGTATATCGGTAACTGTTTCTACGTCATATTTGTCTAATATAGACTTAACAAGTGTAAAAAATAAAACAGTAGCACCAGTGATGTCTTTACTAATATTACCGTTATCATCACGTTGTGGGTTCACGAATGCATCTACTATAGGTCTAGTATTTTCCTCGAATAGATGGTGATCGGTTACTATTATATCGATGTTTAACGTTTCCTTTATCTTGTTTAAATTATCACGATCATGACTACCATGGTCTGCTGTTATCAGTAATTGAAACGGTTGTTCTTTGTGTTTGTTTATGATTTCCTCGGTAGAGACATCATTAACACCGTAACCACGTGATTTTTTATTTATTAGTATTTCAATATTATCGTATTTATAAACTTGAGTCATGAACAGATACGCTATAACGGCAGACGTAACACCGTCTACATCCATATCCGTGTAGAACAGTATCCTATGGTTTTGTTTTATGTGGTTATTGATTAACTCAGATGCTTTATCTATATCAGCAAGTTTAGATATGAATGATCTAGACAGTATTTTACGTAGAGTTAATT
>Ga0256838_1000319_pt1 | contig 31990 bp, 31 predicted proteins | sample 4571419metaG_FD_185978 | JGI IMG/M metagenome (GOLD analysis project Ga0256838, IMG submission 185978) | Hydrothermal vent microbial communities from Guaymas Basin, Mexico - 4571-419 | ecosystem: Environmental > Aquatic > Marine > Hydrothermal vents | place: Mexico: Guaymas Basin | collected... | reverse complement strand
TAACAACTGAAGCAGCAACAGCAAGAGCAGCTGAAGCAGTAAATGATGCGAACATCACAACTGAGATGAATAGAGCAACAGCAGCTGAAGATACATTAACAGCTAACTTAGCAACTGAAGCAGCAACAGCAAGAGCAGCTGAGAGCACACTTACAACTAATATTGAAAACAATATGACAGTAATGAATGCTAAAGTTGATAATGAGATAGCTCGTGCTATGTTAGCAGAGGGTGCAAATGCAGATGCGATAGTTGCAGAACAAGAAAGAGCACAAGAAGCTGAACTAGTAAATGCTAATGCAGCAGAAACTGCCAATGCTAAGGCAGATGCTGTAGCAACATACCAAGATAGTGAAACTGGTGACTTAACAGCAACACTTAAAGCAATTGATGCTTCAAATGTAAGAGCAAACGAAGCGGGTACTTCACTTGGTGATATTGACAAAGATGTTGAAACTCTTAAAACAGAGCAAAATAATGGAAATATCTTTGTTAATTTCTTTAACAATTTATTTGCAACAAACTAGAATAGAAGGAAAATAATGTATAAAAATATAAAACTAATTAATAGTGATGAAGATAAAAAGCTTAAGATCTCTGAGATAAAGACATTTAAGTATGCTTCTGAAGCAACTCAAGTAATTATTACATATGAAGAGTTTTTTGAAACAGCTAAATCACAGCCAATCGTTTTTGGTAAGGATGAGAATGGGTCGTACTATGCGGCTGCTCTTCTTGGTCTTAAAGAGGGGAAGAATCTTTTTATTAATGGAAAAGGTGAGTGGAAAAATGAAGCTTACATTCCTGCATATTTAAGACGCTATCCTTTTATCTTTGTACAAGATGGGGAAACTTTAGCTTTAGCAGTTGATAAAGATTGTAAAGAGGTAAATGAAAAGAAAGGTCAAGCACTTTTTGATGAAAATGGCGAGATGAGTAAATATGCTACAGCTGTACTCGATTTTATGAAGGCATTTCAAGCTGCATCTGTAAAAACAAGTGCAATTATTAAAATAATGGATGAGATGGGACTTTTAGAAGAAGCAAATGCTTCTATGAAACTCTCTGATGAGTCTTTCATGGTGAAAGGTTTTTATAGAGTTAATGAGAAAAAATTAGATGCCTTGAGTGATGAAGATACATTAAAGTTAGTAAAAAGTGGTTTTTATAAGTTTATAATAGCACACCTTTTATCTTTAAGCAATTTTAGTAAACTAGTTCGTTATTCTAAATAAGGATAGGTAATGTTAAGTAAAACAAAAATAACACTCTCTACAGTACTTATATCTTTAATCGCTTTTAGCGGATGTAGTAATAATGATTTTGAAACAGTACCACCGCATACATCAGGATCAGTAGTGAAAGGCTTAGTGCAAAATGCACTGGTCTGTGTGGATAGTAATGAAAACTTTAGGTGTGATAGTAATGAGTCTCAAGTAAGAACTGATAGTAATGGGCATTATGATTTTTCTTTTGTTTCATCTGCTCCCCTTGTAACAGTACTGGATGCTTCATCTTTTGATACATCATTGCAAAGAAGTTATGATTTAACACTTTATGCTTATCCTTCAAATGATTTAAATCGAGATTTTACTATATTTAGTACACTTGAAGTTTTAGCAGTGAAAGAACTAAATGTAAGTATAGAAGATGCAAATAAACTAATTTCTGAGAAGTTTGGCATAGATCCTCTCTGGAGTAAGCTAGATTATATTACTACTTCTGATCTGAATATAACAGAGAAAAATGATATAGAAACAGCATCAGCATATGTACTACAGTTACTTTATAGAACGCAAGATGCGATTAACGATGCAAATGCTACACATGTAACATTAGAGGAAAATTCAAAAGAGATTACACAATCTTTACTTGAGGTAATTCTGAGTGATGCTGTAGTCTCTCTCGTTGATTTAGATACAAATGCAAGTTTAGTTACTGAAGTAGTAAATAAGACAATTCAAAATATTCCAAGTGATCTTTTATCTGAAGATGAAAATTTATCTCAAACGATTAAAAAGAATGCAATTGTTGTAAATAATGAGAATAACACTACATTACAAACAACTGATGTTGTGGAGCCATTAGCTGATCCTGCTAGTGTATTTCAAGCTCTTTTTGCAGTACCTATGAGTGATGAAGAGGGTAATGTTTTAAATAAAACTGAATTAAAGAATTTTGAAATTGTTAATTATGAGAGTAATATTGAGACAAATGATAGAAATTTAACATTAGATTTTACACTAGATACTAAAGCATACAGTACTATAACACTTCCTTTTGAAAATACACTATATGGAGCAAAACTAACACAAGAGAGAGCCGTTGCTGTTGGAATCAATACAAAACTAGGGGATGATAGATTAAATTCTGGTAACTATTTTGTATATTATTCTAATGGCATTACAGAGTACTGGGGTCTTGCTACGAAAGAGACTATATGTGCTCAAGGTAATGCATTTATTCTTGCCTCTGTAAATGAGATAAATAAGAATAAAATAGATTGTGAAGAGTAGCCTTTAATTGGCTACTTTAACACGGTTAATAAAATAGACACCAAACATACTAATCGCTCCACCTATGACAATATGAAGTTGTATAGGTTCATCTAAAATGAGCCAAGCACTAAAAAGTGCAAAAACGGGTACTAAAAACATAAATGAGCTTGTTCTCTCTCCTCCTAATTTTCCTGAAGCCATAAAAAATATAGTTGTGGCGACTGTCTGTCCTAAAATAGCAAGATATAAAAGTGCAATCCAAAACTCACTATTTTGTTCAAATACGGCAAGTAAATCTGAGTTAAAAGCATAAATAAAAGAGCTAAGAGTTGCTACAAGTGAAATAAAAAAGCTGTAATGTATAGGGTGAATATGTTGGTGTGATTTCTGTGAGAGGAGTGTAACTCCTGCCCAGATAAGAGCACAGAGTAAAAAGTAAATATTTGAGCCCTGAAAAAAGAGGCTAATATCGTTGAGTTCTAAGATAATGTATCCCCCAACCATTCCTATAAAAAGTCCAAAAAGTTGTTTTTTTGAGAGTCTACTTTTAAAAAAAATAGCTGCAAGTAGGAATGTCATTAGTGGTGAAAGTGAGGTGATTATAACACTTCCTGCTCCTGCTAGTCCATATTTTATTCCATAAAAAGAGCTAACCATAAAGGCAATATTTAGAATGGAACTACTGAGTATAAACTTAAGTGAATTTCTTGTTAGTTGCATAGGTTCTTTAAAGAAGTAAAGAAGTGGTAAAAAAGCAAGACTCATAAGAAAAAAACGCCAAAATACTATAATATCCATCGGGAGTGCTTGCGTTAAAATTTTGAGTGCACTCCATCCTCCACCCCAAAGAAGCATAGCTAAAAGCATAAGCCATATATAGAGTTTTTCTTCTTTATCTGTTTGCATTATTGCCCTAAAGTAAGTTTTTTTTTATCCAGAATGATAACACATATAAACCCCATATATGCTGTTTAAAACTTCCCTTACTTGCTGTTAAAATATACTCATCTAGCTTCTCTTTTTTAAAGATCCCAGTCTGTTCATTTACCTCTTTGATAAGTTCTATTTTTTTTGAACTTATTAAATATTCCATATAGGGATTTGCAAAGCCTTTTTTCTTGCGTTTGAGTATCTTATTGTCAAGCTTATTTTGCATCACTTTTTTTAAGAGTGCCTTAGTTACACCCTCCTCGTAGCGAAGTTTTGGGTCAATAGTAAAAATGAGTGAAGCTAGTTCATGATCTAAAAAGGGAGTGCGAGACTCTATACTATGAGCCATACTCACACGATCTAGTTTCGTTAAGAAGTGTTCTGCTTGAAAGATATTAAGGTCAATGTAGCTGTACCAGAGTGATTCATCAGTATGTCTAGAGTACTCAAATCGATCCCTGTAAGACTGAAGATACTTGAGTGATTGATTATCTTTAATATTTCTTCTCATAAGTGCATTTTTTTGAAGATCTGTAAACTTATCTCCTGAGGTACGAAAGAGGAGGGTGTCATCAAAAACTCGCTTATACCACTCCCACTCACGGTTCATAGAGAAGTTTGCACGGAAGTACTTTTTGAGCCAATTTTTATGGGCAAGTGTTTTGGCTTGCTCAATGTCAAGATACTCAAAGTACTGTCTATAGCCTAAAAAGAGCTCATCACTTCCCTCTCCACTCATAACAACACTATAACCATCTTTTTTTATCTGCTCAAAAAGAAGATAAAGTGGTACTGCCGCAGGATCATTTAAGGGCTCATCAAGAGTCTCTAAGACTTTGTCACTTGCATCCATAAAGAGGGCTTCATCTATCTCTATTTGCGTGTTTCTTATACCCAAAGAGTCTGCTGTAGCATTTGCATTTTCTCTCTCATCATATTTACTAAACTCTTTATAGCCAAGTGTATAGGTATCTAACTTTTTACCTGCTTCTTTTGCATAGTAGTTGATGGTTGCACTGTCAATGCCCCCTGAGAGAAGCGATGCCATCGGAACATCAGCATCTAAACGTAAGCTTATAGACTCTTTGAGTTTTGCTTCTACTCGCTTTATAGCTTCTTCTTCGCTTGTGATTATGCAAGAGGGGCTCTCAAGCAAATCAAAGTATCTCTCTATTGTAAAGAGACCATTTTGAAAGTGTAAATACTCTCCTGCAGCAAGTTTTTGAATATTTTTAAAAAAAGTATAGGGTGGGGTGGGTGTTAAAAAAGAGAGATAACTAAGTAAGGCATCCTCACACATCTCATTTTTACTCAAAAAAGGAACAAGAGCTTTAATCTCTGAGCTAAAGTAAAAGGCATTATTATCTTGCATAAAAAAGAGAGGTTTTTTCCCAAGTCTGTCACGAAAAAGATAGAGTGAGTTTCCATCGAGTAGGGCAATAGCAAACATTCCTCTGAGGTGTTCTACAAAGCTAACACCCCATTTAAGATAAGCGGCTATGATGACTTCACTATCACTTTGTGTCTCAAATGCAAAATTGAGCTCTTTTTTAAGTGCTTTAAAGTTATAGATTTCTCCATTAAAGGAGAGTAAAATATTTTTATGTTTAAGGGGTTGATGACTTCGCGCATCCAAATCTTGAATACTTAAACGCTGGTGTGCAAAAAAGAGTTGTTCTGTTTGGTGTATGCCACAGTAGTCTGGTCCACGATGTTTAAGTTTTGCTAAGGCATCTTTTGCCTGTTTTTCACTATACTGACCAAGAATACCGAAGATTGCACACACTATTTTAAAAGCTTGCGTTTATAGCATCTACTTCATCCCATGAGAGTGAAGATGGTGCTCTTTGATGTTTGAGAATATGTGAAATATATCGTGCAAACATATCGGTCTCAATATTTACCTTTGTTCCTTTTTTATAGCGTTTAAAGAGTGTCTCTTTCATTGTATGGGGGATGATGGTAAGTCTGAAACTCTCTGCATTTACATCATTTACCGTAAGGCTCACTCCATCTATGGTTACTGAGCCTTTTGGGACTATAAAAGGTATATGTTTTTTAGCAACTTTTATAAAAACATCATAGGAGTTTCCAAGATTTTTTATCTCACTTATCTCACCTATGGCATCTACATGTCCTTGAACTACATGCCCCTCAAATTTATCCCCCATCATCATAGCAGGCTCAATATGCACTTCATTTTTGTAGTTCTCTATAACTAAATGCTTCTGAGACTCAGGAGAGAGTTCTACACTAAAACCATCACTGTTTATAGCAATAACAGTTAAGCAAGCACCATTAATGGCGATGCTATCACCAAGTTTTGCTTTGAGTTTTGCTTTTATGGTAAGAGTAGAGCCGACTAAACTTTTAACTGTAGCGATTTCGCGAATAAGTCCTGTGAACATTTAAAAAACTATTTTCCCATCTTCTTGAAGACCTTTTATGATCTCTTTTGCTTTTTCATGTCCCCCGTAAGCAGCTTTACGGCAGAGGTCTAATGCTTTGTCGTTGTCTTGCTCACATCCTACACCTTGGTCATATAAAAGACCTAAATTGTAATAGCCTTGGGCTAAACCTCCCTCCGCTGCCTTACTAAAACAGATGAAACATCTTGCTTCATCTTTAGGAACACCTAAACCATCTTTGTATAAAACACCGAGATTGTTAAATGCTTGCATATGTCCGCGTTTAGCTGCCTCTTCATACCAAAAAGCAGCTTCACTATAGTTCTGCACACAACCAAGCCCACGCTCTAGCATAAGAGCCACTTCATACTGTGCAGGGGGAACTTCACGTTCAGCGGCGGCTAGATGCAGTTCATGTGCCTTAAACTGATCATGTGTAACACCACCAACACCATTTTCATAAAGAATTGCTAAGTTAAAGAGTGCATAGGGTTGTTTTGCCTCTGCTGCAAGTGTGTAGAGTTCTAGTGCATTTTTATCACTCTTCTCGCACCCCAGTCCATTTTGGTACATAAATCCAAGTGAAGTTTGTGCTGTTGCATCACCCTGTTTTGCTAACTCTGTGTAGAGCTTAAAAGCAGTCTCATAATCTTTAGCATTATATGCTTGGTTGGCTTTGTTTATCAAGTTGTTTCCTTAGTCTGTTTCATTCTCTGTTCGTATATTTTGTCTAAAAGTTGTTTTATTGCCTTTTGCGGCAGCTTTTGCTTTTCGTATCTTATCTAATAAATTCTCTTTCGTATTGAGGTGTGCATCACGAATTTTGTGCTCATCACTTCCATCTACATGAGGGTTATACTCTACTATTTCAGGGACATAATCTTTAAATAAATCATCTTTTTTCATTTTAAAACTCACTTATTTTGTATTTTACATTAAACTTTATAATTAAATTATTAATATTTTACTGTAATATATCCAGTTATGGGTTGAATTTTTAATGTAACTGTTTTATTTTTATACTCTATGCTTAGGTTATCTTCACTTAACGAGGGACTCCCTTTTTCATCAAAACAGAGTGTTTCTCCTTTTAAATTACCAACAAGAGTAGAGTGAATTTTATAATTTGTATCGTTTAAAGAATCTTTATCTAATGTTATACACCCTATAGAGCTATTAAGTTCAGTTGTTGTACCAAACTGCACTTTTGAGTACCCTATCCCTTGGTACTGTGTGGCACGAATTTTCCCAACTATAAAGTTCACATCATTTATAAGGTAGTGTGTTTTAAAAGAGTTTACTCCAACCCCAGTAATAATCCCAATAATAACAATAACAAAAATAAGTTCAATAAGTGTAAAAGCTTTTCTCATGGTCTTTGCAGTGTCCCTCTTATAAGTCGTATAGTCTTATTGTCATCCATAGTAGCTGTAACAGTAACCTCTAGCATAACCATACCATGTGTCTCTTCACTTGTAATTTCCTTTGTTAAACTGCCACAATAACCAGCATCATCACTCCCTGCTAAAAGATAATACTTTGTTATATTAACATCTGCATTATAGCTAACACCTCTTTTTGTTTTTGTATCATTAACAAAGGATATACAACCATTAGTAGTATTTCTATCATAAGCACTTATCGCTAGTAGTGTCTTCTCTATGCTACTGCTTAAAAAAAGCTCCGCTTGCTCTCTTACATAAGTATCTTGTGTATGTTTCGCTGAGATAGAAGCATACTTCAAAACACCAAGCATCATGCCACTTATAAGTAACATAATCATCATAGCTTGAATAAGCCCAAATCCTTTATGTTTCATCAAAAAACTGCCTTCTGTTTAGAAATGTGTACATCTTTTCTATCATTTATTGTTTTATTCATATCTATAGCAAGTCTAATGGTTTCATTCTCTAAAGTGACTCGAAAAGAAGAAACATGTTTTGCTAAAACAGAAACATCGCCTGTACCACCATCAGCACAAAATGTTTCATCCTTATATGGGCGATAATTATAAAAAAGAAAAAGTGTATTATTAAAATCAGAAAAATCACTCTTGCTAAGATTACAATTTGATATATCAGAAATATTTTCCCCTCTTGCTACAGCATAAGCCGTTGTAGCAAGATAATACTTCTCATAGATAAATTCTGGTTTTACACTATCTGTGATCTCTATTTTGTTATTCTCAGGTATACTAAAATTAAAGCTTAAGTTACTATCGTTTCCATGCCAACCAAAAGCACCATTACAGGCACTGAGTTCATCACTCCCCTCATCAAATGTACCTGCAAACACTAAGTTTAAATTTGTTACATCACCCATTGCAGATTTATTTATATCTAATGCAGATAGAATATATTTAACACTTGCATTTAAATCTACAAAGCCATCATAATGTCTTGAGGTAAGATTTGCTTCATCTATGGCAATCCACTCTAAAATTTTGCGAGACACACTTAACTCTGTTATAGATTCACATGTCCCAGGTGAGCCAGAAGTAGGGCTATACCCTATAAGTGAATTTGGTATTCTGTTGTATATAAGTGCGCTTAGTTGATCGAGTACAATCTGAGACTCCAAAGAGAGATTGGTAATAGCTTTTGCTTTAGCAGAACGAAGATAGAGAGCCCCCAAAGCCTTAAAACTTCCAATAGCCAATATAGAAGAGATAACAATTACAAAAATCAACTCCAAAAGTGTAAAAGCTCTTCTCATTGCCATGACCTTCTGTTTATATTTATATAGCCTAAATTTGCTGAATCATAAAAAAATGAACTTTGAAAGTTTGGCATTTTTTTACCACCTTTAACTGTTGTGTTAATCTCTTTAATATTATGCTTTACTAATAACGAAGATGACCCTCCATTCGTTGTTGTTATATTCACATTCATATCTATATATCGGACACTTACACTTAAGTTATACTCTCTTCCCTGTGTTTGATTTGTATCAGATCCATTATAATCATTTATATTTTCCCAAGATGTTGCACCATTATTATCACTTATATCTGTTGTATTATCTTCTGAATCAATACAGTTACGTGATCCTTTAAATCCACCTATTCTATAACCTGTTGAACGGTTACAATCATTATTACCTTTATCATTCGTATGCAAAATTTTACCATTACTATCTATCGTATTTGGATCCCATGGGAGTTTATATATCATATTTGTTAAAGTAAGGGCATTAAAAAGTCCATCCTCTTTTATACTCAGACTCATAGCCTTGTTTGAAGCAAAGATGATTTTTGGAACGATGGAGAATACAATCGCCACAATAACCATGGAAAATATAAGCTCAATAAGTGTTACACCATTTCTCATCATCTAAATATTTTCACTCCCACTCGTGTATAGTTACTCTCACTTGAACCATTAAAGTCAGTTCCTGTAAAAGTCCCACTCCCTATTAAAACTCCATTTTTATTTGCTTTATGACTATAGTAAAAACATGGATGCTGACTACAATTGCTTCCATTGCTATCATTATAATCACTTCCGAAATTTTCAGGAACATACCAGAGCCACTCTTGAGTTTTTTCATGCATTGTGTATTGTCCATCATCTCCATGTGAGATCTCTATTGTAAAACGACCTCCAACAACCTTACCAATATTAGTGACATTAAACTCAGCTGTATCTAAAGTTGAATTTAGTGTTGGAATAACATCTGTCACATTTCCCTCATCATTTGTAGTCTGCTTTTTCATTCTGTACCAGTAAAGTGAGTTTTGTTGGAAACCTTTTATATAGGGTGACGAATCATTATTATCATACACTTCAATCTCTCCCGAAACATTCACATCATTAGATGTTGTTTGCACATCCTTTGTCCTCAAGCGTGCATAGTAAAAAGTCACATTTACATCATCCGTAGCATTATTCTCATATTTTGCTACATCCTCAGTCAAAATAATTACATTGAGATCTTTAACCATAAAAGGATTAACTGGATCTGAGTAGTTTCTATCGACATTTAAAAAGTAACTAGCATTTCCCTCTCCTGCTATAAAATAATCGCTTTTAATTGTAATAGTCTTGTTTATATCTTGAAGTAGAAAGCTTGATTTGTTTGTTCCATTATTTACTATAATTGTAGCATTCATATCTAAATTATCATCGCCATTAAGTACATCTACTCCAAAGCTAATATTTACATCTTCTGCATAACAAGTCGAATTAAAATCATCGAGTTTGTCATGCTGTTTATTATTTGCTTGAACTACAGCGAAAAAGCTTAGATTCATATCATCAACATTTGCCATATAGAGCCAGTCTGTGTTGGTGGATGCATTCATCTCTACTTTCGTGATGTTTAGTTCATAGGGTTTTATATTTAAGACTCGACTAAAAGGTTCTATGGAAAGATTTTTATCTACATTCCACTGATTTGTTACCTCTTTATCATCACAATCAACACTCGCATACTTATCTGAACATGCATCTTTTTCTTGGATGCTAATGTTTAAGTCTCCTATGTTTGTATAGTTTGTATCTATACTAGAGGCACTCCCATCGCTAAAACTGAAATTAGCAAGTGCAAATGTGCCAATGTTACATCCTTCTTTAATTATTGTTGCATTTATCTCAAAAGAGTTTCCCTTCGTCTCATTATAATCTTCACTATTAGCATCATTAATATTTGTAGCATTAAAGTCTATTGTAAATGTTTCTCCTGCATAGACCTCTGTTGGAAGAGTAAACAGAAACTTTTTAGGTCTGATAGCAAAACTATCGGTTGCATTTGTCTCATTGTTTTCATTTAGCAAAGGACAATTTTCATCTACTAACTTTTTCCAAACTATGTTAATAAGGTTGTCTTTTGAACTTTTATCAATGTTAAAACTTGGATTTCCATCTGTTGTTTGATCTGATGTGTTCTTATCATTAAAGTAAATTTTTTGCCAATCACTTAAATCATTATTATCTTGATCTATAATTTTTGTACAGACTGTTCCATTAAACTCTTGATAATCACTCCCATCATCATTAAGTGATGCAATAATAACTTCAAAATCTTTTTTTACAATCTTTGTAGAAATATTTCTATCGTTTATATTACGAAAAGTATCCCATGCATCAAATTTAAAGTTCGTAGTTTCATTTGTGTCACCACCACTGTTGTTATCATCTTCAGAACAGTTAAGGTCACAACTTGCGAGTGTATTAGTATCATTAATGTTATTATACGTATAGTTGCCAGAATTTTCATCCCAGTAGTTTCCACTTATATCATTACCACTTTTTTTTGCTTTACCTAGTTTATTTACGGCAGTTGCATAAAAGCAGTTACCACTGACCTCTGCATTTGTACTATTGTTATTTATCCATAAGGCATATTTACCATTTTTATTTGTTTGTACACAGCTATCTTTTAATGTAAATTTACTCCAATCATTGTTTTTAGTATATATTGCATCACTATCAGAACTTACAATAGTAGAGTTTGTAATAGTTGGTTCAATTTGTTTCTCATTAAAGTAAAGTCCTCTATCTGAAGAGGAAATATTTATATTATCAATGGTACAAGAGTCATATACATCATTTTCAAAGTAAATACCCTTAGCAGAAGTAGAGTTAATATCAGAATCTTTAATTTCTATTCCATCATTAATTTTCCCTTTGAAATAAATACCATTTTCTCCTGATATAATGCTAATGCCACTTATATCAATATCACCACTAATATTCTCTTTAAAATAAAAACCATTATTCTTAGCATTGATTTCACTATCTGAAATCGTAATTCCATCATTGATTTTTTTATCTATCTTCATAGCATCAGAATTTCTTGAAGTTAGTGTTGAATTTGACAACTCCATCCCATCATTTATCTCATCCTCTATTTTTATTGCATAAGATTTTGAATCTAAGATAAGATTGTCGAGAGTAATTCCATCATTTATTTTGTTTAGTGATAGTGCTTCACCATTTTCTGAACTTATGTTTGTATCTGTTATCTCAATTTTATCACTGATCTCTTTTTGTACTTCTATTCCAAATTTTTCAGCTTCTATATTTGTGTTAGAAATAGTAATGCCATCATTTATTTTTTTACTTATTTCAAGCCCTTTTTCTCCTGCAATAATATGAACATTTGAGATATTAAAATCACTACTAATATTATCTCCTATCTCTATAGCATTTTGTAGGGCAGTTAAGTTTGTATCCGATATGCTAAGCCCATTGTTTATTTTTCCATTAAAATCAATACAGTCATTGTCAGTTGATTCAAATGCATTATTACTCATACTTACTAGGCCGTTTACATTTTTACTAAACTCTAAAGATTCCAATTTTGTAGTTATGGTAGAGTCTGATATAGTAAGACCATCATTTAGCTCTTTTTTGAAATAGACGCCATATTTATCTGCATCTATAGTAATGTTATTTAGTTCTATATATCCAATTCCTTTTTTTACATATATCCCATCACCATCATCTGATGTTATATTTGTGTCTTGAATTAAAATATTTTCTGAATCTCCTTTAATATAAATGGCATTTTTATTATCTGTATGTTTTAAAAGTAAAGTACTTATTATTAAACCGTTTACTCCATCTATAGTAAAAACATTATTGGAATTTTTGACAATGACATCTTCGTTCTCATCTGCATCATCACTTCTCTTAATGGTTAATCTATCTGTAGAAATTGTTACTTTCTCATTATAGGTTGCATCACAAATAGAGATTGTATCACCTTCCTCTGCATCATTTACAGCATCTTGAATAGTATGGTAATCATCGCTTGTATTTTCACAAGTTAAAGAGAAAATACCAGTTGGATTAGCATCAACAACTAATGTTGTAGATGCTCCACCTCCACCGCCCCAGCCACCAGGAGGATGTCCACTCATAGCAAAAGCACTCCCCAAAAAAAGCGAATAAAGCAGCAAAAGTTTTATGAAAAATGATGAAGAAGCTAGCCTTAGCATAAGGTTTCCTTTATAGAAGTGACAAAATAGTAAAAATTATAACCACTATTTTAATAATCTTTACTTAATGTTAGGGTAAGTTAAAATAAACCTTAATTATATATATTCCAATCTAGTCAATCAATTAAATTACTGATTAAGATTTGTTTTAGTTTAGTGGGATTTATCTAAGTTATGTTGCAGGAAAATTACCTTAAAATAAAACTTTTAACAGATTATGTTATAATAATAGATTAAAACTAAAATTTATATTGAGAACAACATGAGTACTGATGAAGTAATACTTATTATTGATGATGCGACCCCTCTATTATTCAATGGAAAAGAGTTCTCTGAACCTACTCAAAAAAATTTAAAAGAGTGTTTTTTCGCGCATTCATTAGAACAATTTTCAATTCGATATCATGGCTTTAAGGCTCCTAAGTCAGCTTCTAAAGAGAAACTAGAAATTCAGTCTGAAATGAAGATGTTTGATGAAGCAGGCTTGGACCCTGAGGTAGATTTTAGTATTACACACTCTGTTATTGAATTAGATAATAGTGATGAAAACTACATAGAAATATATGCTGTTGAAGAGTCAGAACTCCATAAAAGATTTGATGACTTTATCACAAAAAAACAGAATATAGACCTTATATTTCCTGAATATTTAAGTTATACAGCACTTTATGAGTACGAGCTTTTAGAGAGAAAAAACGATCTTTTTATCTACTTTTCTGATGAAGATGCTTATGCTGTCATTTTTAAATCTGGAAAATATATAGCAACAAGTAAAATAGACTCTTTACACAAAATTGCTCAAAAAGCAAATGTGAAACCTGAAGATATTGAGGGTGTACTTAAAAACAAAGGGCTTCAAGAGGACCTTTACACACCCGAAGAATTTTTAATGATGACAAATATTCAAGAGGAGATGTCTAAGCTTGTAGAGCGCATTTCTCATGCTATAGGGCATAAGCGTGGTATTTTTGGCTTGGAATATTTGGACAATATATATCTCGATTTTGATGGTTCTGATATACCAGGTTTTCTTGACCTTTTTTCTAGTTATGGTTACGAAAATGCGAAAAAAGGCTTACTAGAAGTTTTTAATGACTTAGAACCATCACAAGTACATTTAGCAGTGAATGCACTGTATGCTTTAGGCTTTTTTCAAGAGAAGTATGATGTACCAAATTTAACTATTTTTGAAAGAAAAGCCACTTTTTTTAAAACACATGCAGGGCAGTTTTTATCTCTTTTACTTTTCTCCTTTATTGTAAGTGCGATTTATCCTGTTTATGCCTTACTTACTATAGAAGAATTTTCTCAAAAAGAGAGAGAACTTCAATCAAAAGTTTCTGTTGTTCATAACAAAACGAGTAAGTTACAAAAGCATTTAAAAACTGTAAAAGAGAAAAGAAATCTTTTAAAAAAAGATCTAGAGAAGCTAAACAATAAACTTAACTCTTATGCTCTTATGCTAGATACCTTGAAAAAGTTTGAAGGAAATATATTAGAACGTCAAAAGATGATAAAAGATATAAATTTAGTTATGAAAAAGTATAAACTCTCTTCAAAAAATTTTCATTACACAAAGAATTTTATTGTTGTTCAGATTATATCTCCCTATGATAGGAGAGATACTATAGCAGAGTTTATGAAAGAGTTGATTCGGCAGGGATATTCACATGTTCATACTAATAAAATAGAGAAACATGACAATTATTATGAGAGCTTTGTGGAGATTCAGCGATGAATGAGCAACTAGAACAGCTTGAGCTACAGCTAGCAGAGATGCCTCTTTTAAAACGTTTGGGTGTCTACTTTGTAGTGTTTGTGTCAATAGTATATGCAGGTTGGTACACTTTTGGAGAAGATCTCTCTTTGAAAATAGAGAGTAATGAGCAAAAAATTGCAAATTTAGAAAAAAAAATTAGCAAAAATTCTCTTAAGAGTCTCTCCTCTGCAATAGTGAAAATAAATAAAAAAATATTGATTGTCGAAGATCAACTTGTTACACTTCATTTTAAAGAGCAGTTTGTGAAAACACAACTAGATACACTCAATTTTGTCTATTATAATGACTTCGGAATTGCAACTGTTTTAGATAAAATTTTGAAAAATTCTTTAAGTGAAAAAATAGATATAGATTATTTAAGAACGACAAAAAATAAAGTAGATTATGCACCACATATAGTGGATCAAGAACAGATTACTATACAAGGAAATGGAACTTTTAGAGGTATACTTTCACTTATTCAGCATATTGATTATTATAACGCTTTACTACAGATACAGGAGATAAGAGTTTTTATAGATGAAGAGGGTGTTACAAATTTTGATCTAAATATTTCACATTTTGGGGTGGAAATATGAGAACTTTAAATTTTTGCTTTTTACTGCTTTGTGTCCCTCTTTTTGCTAAAGATTTTGATGTGAAAAAAATCGCAGCTCAGGTAAAAAACATTAAAACATCTAATAAACTTTCACCAGAATTAAAATACCAAGTATATGACCCTTTTGCAAGTGCAAAACCTATACTTAGAGAAAAAAACAAAAAAGTGATACATAAGAAGAGATATAAAAGCATAATACCCCAAACAATACTTAATAGTAAAGTTTTTATAGAAAAAAAATGGTATTCTATTGGTGATGTATTTAGAGGGTATAAAATTAAAAATATAAAAAAACGAAGTGTATTGTTTTATAAAAACGGTATATATAAAAAGATTTATTTAAAAAGTAGTAAGAGTATAGTAAAAATCGAGGAAAGAATAAAATGAAATTATTAATACTATTTTTATTACTTTTCCAAACACTTTATGCAAAGCAGTGTGAAGATACTCTTTTTTCATTTAATGTGACAGGGGATTCTGCGACTGTATCTGTTATGGATGTTATTGATAATATCTCTGAAAAGTGTTCCTTTTCAGTAAAAATAAAAGATAAAGAGGCAAGGAAAATACTTAAGAAAAAGTTAGCATTTGTTCATGTGTCTGACTATACATTAGAGTATATGTTTGACTTTCTACTCAGTCAGAACAATCTTTTTTATAAATATAACACTAAAAGAGAAGTGCTTACTATTTCCTACCTTCAAACAAGGACATTTACTGTTGATTATGTGAACTTAAGTGAGCAAACAACAGAGTCTGTCAAAACAATCACAGTAGGTTCCGATTCTGGAGCTGGTGGTACAAGTGGTGGGGGTACATCGAGTTCAAGTAGTTCAAATGGATCAAGTGGACAATCGGGATCAGGAAATACTGATAACACCGTTATTACAAGTAGGTCTGAGTTTAAGTTTTGGGATAAGTTAAGTGAAGAGATAGATACTATACTCTCTAGGGATGGAGATATTCGCCGCATAGAGAGTAAATCTATTGTCAATAGAACTGCTGGAATTATCACTATAACCGGTACAAAAGATCAGATAGAGCGCATTAGTAATTATCTTGATAAGGTAACTGATAGGATTCATAAACAGGTTATTTTGGAGACACAGCTTTTTGAACTAGTATATGCAAATAGCCAATCAACTGGGGTTGATTGGTCAAAGTTGGATTTTCAAATATCTGGTGGAATGGGTAAAGCTTGGGGTGGAATTACTACGCCAAGTCAGTATAGTTATAAACTCTCTATGGATGGGGTGCTTGATTTTTTAAATAAATATGGCAAAGTAAATACACTCTCTACACCAAAGATTTTAACACTTAACAATCAACCAGCTGTTATAAATGTAGGGAAACAGATAAACTATAGATATCAAAGTGGCAGTTTAAGTACAGTCTCAACGGGACAATCAACCTCAAACACTTACATAATGAGTTCTGTTTTTATAGGCTTAACTCTTAACATTATTCCAGAAATCACCGATGATGGGTATGTGATTTTAAGAATAAATCCTGTAGTGAGTGAAATGGATACCGATGCAAATACAGAAAATGTCGTGGATGATCAAGGTGTAAGAATTATGCCTCCCGATATAAAAATAAAACAACTCTCTTCCATCGTAAAAGCGAAAGATGGTAACCGAGTAATTATTGGTGGTTTAGTCTCTGAGAGTACAAAAAACAAAGATACTGATGTTTCTCTGCTTGCTAACATTCCCATTTTTGGAAATTTTTTTAAAAGTACCTCAGAGTCAAAATATAGATCAGAACTGATTATTATAATAACACCAAAAATTATTAGGCATAACTCATTTCCATCTATTGAAAGAGTAGAAAAACTGCTCAATGGAGAACTGAATGAATAGTTTATCTGAAGCATCTAAAATTTTTAATTCTAGTTTTAATACGGAAGACTACTTTGAGAGTGTGAATGCTGTTGCTACAAAGAGTGCACTTATAAATGCTATTGTAAACCAAGATATGCCCCTTATATTTCTTTTGGGTGAACCTGGTGTTGGTAAAACATACATGTTAAAAATATTGAAAAAGCAATTTAGTGAGAGTAAAAAAGTACTCTTTAGTGCCGAACCTTTCACTACTCCAGAATCATTCTTGCTTTTTCTTTTAGAAGAGGATACCTCTGCACAAAATATTACAGAGTTAAAAAAACTTGTTGTGCAGAAGTATGAGGGCAGTGATAATCTTATTGTTTTAGATGAAGCACAACTCTCTAGCCAAATAGTGTTAGAGTTTATTCGAACACTTTCTGATCTTAATATATTTACTTTCCTTCTCTCTATGCATAAAAAAGATGGAGAGGAAGTTTTAAAGAAGAGTCACTTCGCATCAAGAGATCATAAAAGAGTTGTTATGGATGTTCTGACAAAAAATGAGATAAGAGTATATATTGAAAAGCAACTGTTAAAACACTCCTTAAGTGAATTGAGTGAGCTGTTTGGAGTGAAACAAATAAAGTTGTATCAGAAGTTTTCGCAAGGTAATTTTAGAGTTTTAAAGCAACTGCTTAAGCACACTTTTTTGATTATGAGTTATGCGAAAGAGAATGCTCTTATAAAATATACTACACCATCCTCATGTGTTATTACAATGGCTGCAATTGATTTAGGAATTATAGATGAATAATGATTTTTTAACCCTAGAAAAAAAATGTAAACGCTATAGAATGAAAAAACTACTAAAGTTTTTACTCCCTATTTTTATATTTATACTTTTAGGGTTTAGTTCTTATGTATATTATCTTTTTAAAGAAGAGATTACTTCTGTTTCTCCTCAGCCGAGTATAAAAAAGAAAGCATTTACTCCTATAAAGAAAATTGTTCCTGAAAAAAAAGTCCTTATACAAAAGAAGGTTGAGCCAAAAAAATCACTACAAAAAGCTGAAGTGAAGCCTATAAAAAAATTTAAAGATGTAGCATATACAATGCAGATTGATAAGAGTAGTTTATTACATATAAAAGAGAAGCCAAAAGTAAAGAAGAGTAAACTAAAACAAAAGAAAGAAATAAAAAAGAGTGAAGTAAAAAAGAGTGAAGTAAAAAACACAAAAAGTGCTAGTTTTGAAGTTTTAGTAAAAAAGTATGACAACTTAAAGCAGATGGAAAATATGTATAAAAAAGAGAAAAAGTACTCTCTTGCTTTGAAAATAGGGGAAGAGTATTTTAAGAAGAAAAAGTACTCTAAAGCATTGAAGTGGAGTAAAGAAGCAAATATATTAAACCATAAAGCTGAAGGTGCATGGTTGCTCTATGCAAAGAGTGAATATGCGAAGGGTAATACAAAACGTGCTATAAAACTTTTAAAACTTTATCTTGGAAATGCACAATCTCTAGAAGTTGAATCTCTCCTCTCTGAGTGGTTAAGGAAACAAAGATGATGAAATATTTATTTGTTTTGTGTTTAGGGGTTATTTTACCTTTAAGTGCTGGAAACTATGATGATTTTACAAAATATATGCAAAATAAAAATTTTGCAAAAGCTTGTAAAGCTGGTAAAAAATTAGTTTTTAATGATGGGATTAATGATGAAAATCAAATTTCAAAAATAGCTTTAAGCTGTTTAAATGCAGACTATATTAATATTTTAGGCTCTTTGCAAATTAAACTAAGAAACTCAAAACAAGCCCGAGTAAATGCCGTGATTCTCTCCTCCATTTTATTGCAAAAGCGCCTGATTTATCAAGTCATGTTTGATGATGCCGATATCTCTACTATGGCACTTCCTGTTATAGACCATCCCCTCTCCCACACTTTTGTAGCACTAAGAGATAAACACTACAAACTTCTCTCCTCTTCTCCTAAGGTAATTATCTTTGATGTAGGAAAAAAAAAGTATAAAGTTTATATAGAAAATAGTAAAAAATCGCGAATAGTTATAGAAATAACAAATGAAGATGAAACAAAAGAGGAGCATAAGTATAGATAATGATTAAAAAAAATGTCAGATTAGGTGATGCACTTATAGATAAAGGAATAATTACATTAGAGCAACTTAAAAATGCCCTTGCACTACAGTCTGCATCAGACTATACAAAAAAACTAGGTGAAATTTTAATTGCTGAGGGGTATACGACACATGCTGAAATATCGCATGTACTCTCTGAGATACTAAACATTGAGTTTGTGGATCTTTATGGGCAAGAGTTGGACTTTAAACTTATAAATAGATACCCGATTGCCCTCTTAGAAAAAGCGATGGCTATTCCTCTTTTTGAAGATGAAGAGTATATTTATGTGGCTACATCAAACCCTCTTGATTATGACTCTCTTGAAGCTTTAGAAAACATTATTATCTCTAAACCTATAGTGCTTAGACTAGCTTTTGATGAACACATTAAGCATATTTTTCAGCGTATTACAATTATTCAAAATACTAAAAGTATTGCACAAGAGGTTATTAAAGAGACATCTGATAATAGTTACGAGAGTAATAATGAACAGAGTGCAGTTGTTAGACTTATAAACCTTATACTTAAAGATGCCATCATTAGAAAAGCGAGTGATGTTCACATAGAACCAAATGCCCATGAGGTCTCTGTTCGTTGTCGTATTGATGGAATTTTAGAGGAGATTTTTGTTTTTGATCTTGCGGTCTATGTGGCTATATCTTCACGACTTAAAATTATGGGTAATCTTGATATTTCTGAGAGAAGAAAGGCACAGGATGGTAGATTTTCTTTAACTGTTAATGATTCAGCTTATGATTTTCGTCTCTCGACAACACCAACATTTTTTGGTGAGTCTATAGTCATGAGGATTTTAGATCAACAAAAGATTTTACTTAATCTTTCAGACTTAGGTTTAGAGAGCGATAACCTAGAGATGTTTGAAGATATTATTCAATCTCCGCATGGGATTGTACTTATAACAGGACCTACAGGGAGTGGTAAAACAACAACACTTTATGCTGCTCTTAATGACATAAAAAGTATTAAAAATAAGGTGCTTACGGTTGAAGATCCTATTGAGTATCAACTGCCACTTGTTCAGCAAGTACAGACAAATGAAAAAGTAGGCTTCTCTTTTTTAGAAGCACTTAAATCATTTTTACGTCAGGATCCAGATATTATTATGATTGGGGAGGTACGAGATATTGAAACACTCAATGCAGCAGTTCAAGCTTCACTAACGGGTCACTTAGTCTTTACTACTCTGCATACAAATGATGCACCAAGTGCCATAAGTAGAATGGTACAGATGGGTTTAGAACCTTATTTAATTGCTGATTCACTTTTAGCCATAGTTGCACAGAGACTTGTACGAAAAAATTGTCAATATTGTAAAGAGGAGTATAAGCCTCATGTTAAAATATTAAACCAAGTAAAAGATCTTCTTCCTGAAAATCCTGTTTTTTATAAAGGAAAAGGGTGCCCTCGATGTAGTAATAGTGGCTACGATGGACGAATTATGCTTGTAGAGATACTTAAAGTAAACGATAAAATCTCTCAAATGGTTTCAGAAAATAAAAATAAATTTGAACTCTCAAAAGCAGCTCAAGAGGATGGCGTTTACTCTCCTATGGTAAAAGATGGACTAAAAAAAGCACTACGGGGTGTTATAGAACTTGAAGAAGTTATAAGAGTAACAAGACATTAAAATGAAGTTCTTTGAAGTTGTTTATAAACATGGTAAGAAAAGATCTACTATTCTTATAGAAGCTTCAAACAAAATAGAGGCACTTAAAAAATTTCAAAACAGAGAGCTGGGTATAAAAATATCACTCAAAGAGATACCTGAACCTTTGAGTCATAAGTACGATACTTTTATGAAAAGTGTTCGAAGTCCCATTAAAAACAAACGTGCAGATACCGAAAAATATATCTCTATTTTAGAACAGTTAGCTGTAATGTTAGATGCTGGTATGCCCATAAATATTTGTCTTCAAGAGGCTATTAAAGCAACTGATGATGCGATGCTTGAGGCAATATTTTTAGAGATTGCTAAGGATGTTGAGAGTGGACAGAGCATAACTAAATCATTAGCACCCTACTCAAAACAACTCGGAAACCTCTCTCTCTCGATGATAGACTTGGGTGAGCAGTCAGGAACACTCTCTGAGTCTATCTCAAAGCTTGCAGAAATTTTGCAAGAGATGCAGGACAACAGGGTAAAGCTTCAAAAAGCGACACGTTACCCTATGATGACTGTTGTTGCTATGACAATAGCCTTTACTGTAGTTATTATTTTTGTTGTCCCACAGTTTGAGTCACTCTTCTCAACAATGAAAGCAGAGTTGCCTTTTCCTACACGAATGCTTTTGTGGATGGAGCATGCTATTACAAGTTTTGGTCCATATATAGTAGCTGGTGGGGTTGCTCTCTCTGTTACATTTTCAAAGATGTATAAAAATAGTGAAAATATTGCTCTCAAAACAGATCAGTTGATGCTTAAAGTTTATATTATCGGGATTGTGACTAAGTTTGCTATGCTTGGACGATTTGTCTATATTTTTAATGTATTAGTAAAATCTGGAGTTCCCATCGTTGAAGCGCTGCATGCTGCAGTTGGGGTTGTGGATAACAAGTATATGAAACTACAACTTACAGAGATAACGAAGGCTATAGAGGAGGGACGTTCTCTCTATGATGGTTTTGAAGCCTCTGGATTTTTTGAGAGTATGATTTTGCAGATGTTAAAAGCAGGTGAGGATGCAGGTGCACTTGGGAAAATGTTAGATAAAATAACAATCTATTATGCTAAAAAATATAATAACATCATAGATAATGTCTCCGCTATGATAGAGCCTATCTTAGTAGGTGCAATTGCTGGATTTGTACTGATGTTAGCACTTGGAATATTTTTACCGATGTGGAACATGTCAGAAGCAATGGGCGGATAAAAGGAGAAAAGATGGAGTATGAAACAGGGACACTAGTAGTCACAATTATCTCATCAATAGTTTTGGGGTTTATGTTATGGGTTATAAGAAAGATAAATGAGATTTAGTATTGGATGTGTGACTTTAGTCTCACTCTTGGGTGAGGCTTAAAGTCGAAAGTATTAAGGTTCTTGAAGAGAAAAAGTACCTGAAGTAGTGTTGTATTCCCACCATCTTCCTATACAAGGTTTATCATCTTTACAGTTTGAAGCTGAAACACCTTTCTCTTTATTAGAAGCTGGACCATAGTATTTAGAATCAATTAACTTCCATTTTATATTTGTACCAGCATCTTTTAAAATCTTCTCTAATGGTTTTTTATCACCATCTCCAAGACCAAGATTAGTAGGGTAGCCACTACTCTTATTAAAGTCATTTGTATTAGATTTAATACTCCCACCACAAGTAAAAGTACCTTCATTAATAATCCACTCACCATGGCAACTATCAAGTGCTACTTGAACAGAAGCTGCAGTAGAGAGCTCAGCAGATATCTTAGCATTGTCTGTAAGACCTTTAAACTTAGGAACAGCAACAGCCGTCAACACTCCTAGAATCAAGATAACAAAGATTAACTCTATGAGTGTGAAAGCTTTTTGCATAAGTGTAAGACTCTTTTTACTAGAAGTTTAGCGTTTGGTTGCTTGTGTCTTGCCCACCAATGTTTTTCTTACATTTCTTTTGAGTTGTAGTGTCAATAAATTTAGTACAATCAATTGCTATTGATACATTTCTATCCTGACGATCTAGAGTAAGTGTTACGACAGTGTTTGCAGTTTGGTTGTTATCCATATACTTTGCAGTTTGAGATGTATTTGCATCAGTAGTCATATCAATATTCCAATTTTTACCATCTATAGAAACTAAGTCTGTTAATGTAACATTTGCATCACCAAACTCTTCTCCTTCTAAATCTACTAAGTTAACATAAGATGAAGGTATAGTTGCAAAAGCATCTTTTCCTACTTTTAAAACATTACTTGCCTCAGCATTTTGCTTTAAGTTTTTGAACTTTGGAACAGCTACTGCTGAAAGTACACCGATGATGAGTATTACGAAGATTAACTCTATAAGAGTAAAACCATTTTTTTTCATGAGAATCCTTATTCTTCAATTTTGAATAGGAGTAATTTAGCACAATATTTGTAAAGAAAATCTTAAAGTGGATTTTTATGTCACATTTGAGGGATAATGTTCGATTATCAAGAGTATAAGTTGTTAAAATAGTGATAAAAGTGAGAATTTATTTTTTAATTAAAAGTATATTCTTTAGCAAACTTCATAAAATAATGATAAAATTCGTGTTAATAAAAAGATTTTTTAGTAGTTTTTAAAAGTAGGAAAAATATATGAATTATGATGTAATAGTAGTAGGTGGTGGTCATGCAGGTGTAGAAGCTTCACTTGCAAGTGCAAGAATGGGAAACAATACTCTTCTTATCTCTATGTTAGCTGAAAATGTAGGGGCGACTTCTTGTAACCCTGCTGTGGGTGGTCTAGCAAAAGGGCATTTAGTACGTGAGCTTGATGCACTTGGTGGTGAAATGGGGCTTATAACGGATGAGGCTGGAATACAGTTTCGTATACTCAACCAAACAAAAGGTCCAGCAGTTCGAGGATCTCGTGCTCAAATAGATATGGATAAGTATAGAATTATAGCTCGTAATGTCATCTTAAATACTCCAAACCTTTCATTAGCACAAGAGACAGTAGAGTCTTTAGTTATAGAAAATGCAGCAGTTAAAGGTGTAAAAACTGACCTTTTAAATGAGTATAGTGCTTCTATAGTTATTATTACTTCAGGGACATTTTTAAATGGTATCTTACATATAGGAGAGGTACAAAAACTAGGTGGTCGTTATGGAGAGGAGAGAAGTGTTGGACTTTCTGCTTCACTTAAAGCTGATGCAGGGCTTGATATGGCACGACTTAAAACAGGAACTTGTGCTCGTATAGATAGTTCGACTATTGACTTTTCTGTGATGGAGGAGCAGGGGGGTGATGCCCTTCCAAGCCCTTTTTCTTTTAGAACAGACCGCGCGGTGTTTCGAGCAACTAAAAAACAGCTTCCATGTTTTATAGCTTATACAAATGAACTCACTCATGAGATTATCTCCTCTAACTTTTACCGTGCACCCCTCTTTACAGGTCAGATAGAGGGAAAATCTCCTCGTTACTGTCCAAGTATTGAGGATAAGGTAAGTAAATTTGCAGATAAAGATAGACACCACCTTTTTATAGAACCACAAACATTTGACAATACTGAGTGTTACATAAATGGACTTTCAACCTCCCTCCCTCCAGAAGTACAACGTGACATGATTCATTCAGTTGTAGGGATGGAAAATGCTAAGATAGTTCGTTATGGATATGCCATAGAGTATGATTTTGTAGATCCTAGAGAACTTCGCCACTCTTTAGAGACTAAAAAAATTAAAGGCTTGTACTGTGCTGGTCAGATAAATGGAACAACGGGGTATGAAGAGGCAGCTGCTCAAGGACTTATGGCAGGAATAAATGCAAGTTTAAGTCTGCAAAATAAAGAGCCTTTAATTCTTAGACGTGATGAAGCATACATTGGTGTTTTAATAGATGATCTTGTGACTAAAGGAACGAATGAACCCTATAGAATGTTTACATCTCGTGCTGAGTATAGACTGCTCTTACGTGAGGAGTCTGCAGATACTCGTTTAGGAAAGTATGGACATGAGTTAGGTCTTATTTCAGATGCTGAGTATGCAAGAGTAAAGAAAAAAGATGAAGAGATTCGTTTTGGTGCAAAACTTTTAGAAGATACAAAATTCACTCCAAACAAAGAGTTTAATGCACTACTGGCTTCTATGGATGAACAGCCTTTAAAAGATGTTTCAACTGCACAGCAACTCGTAGCTCGTAAAAGTTTTGATGTTGCAAAAATGCTTCAAATCGTTCCAGAGTTAGCAAAATTTGATGCATATATAAAAGAAGAGATTCTTGTTGAGGGAAAATATGCTCGTTATATAGATAAGCAGAGTGAAGAGATTGTGCGTATGAAGAAGTATCTTAAAATTGCTATTCCTGAGGGTTTCGACTTTACAACTGTAAGTGGATTGAGTAAAGAGGTACAAGAGAAGTTGGCTTCTTTTTCACCACCGACTCTTCAAGCTGCTATGAACATTAGTGGTATAACACCAGCAGCTATAGAGATACTACATATATATATTAAAATGGCAAAGAGAGATGAAAAAAATGGCAAATAAATTTGCAAACTCATCCTATACTAAAACATACTACTATGTGCATACTGGGCATAGAATAGGTTTAGATAGATTTCGTAGAGCAGTAGCAATACTTAATGAGTTAGATGAAGATATAACACTCTTAACATCAGATTATCGTATTGCACAGATAGCTCGTGATTTTGGTGTGGAAAAATGTGTTGGACTTGATGTTGTGCGAAATATTCCTCAGATTGCACACAATGGGGATAGACTTATTTTTGATTCTGATGAAGCAAATCCTATTATGCTTGAGGATATGAGAGCATATTTTTCAACTTTTATTCCCATAAAAAATGAGACTATTGCTATTGCCTCTAAGTTTTTTCAGGCACAAACACAGGAGAAAAGTGTAGCAATAAGTTATTTTTTTGGTGATGATGATTATGAAAAAGATTTGGAGAAAAACTTGGATTTTATCTCTGGACTTGATGTTTACTTAGGTTTAGGATTTTACTATTTTCTTGATTATGAAGCGATGCTAAAGAAAAAATTTCCAAACCATTTTGAGTTTGAAGCATATGATACTATGATAATGAGTAGTGAAATTCTCATAACTTTTTCACCTCAAGCGGCATTAGAGTCACTTGCAAGTGGGGGTAAACCAATTTATGTTCAGCGTAAAGATTATGTTGAAGATTTTAATGAATTATTTAAATCTTTAAATATTCCTATAATTAAAGATTATGATAAAAATCACTTAAATGTGATTTTAGAGGCTATAAACGAAAATAAATATGTAAAATTGACACAAAATGATACTAAAATAGTTGATTTAATAAAAGACAACTTAATTTTATAATTAACATAAGTATTTTAGTCTATAATATGAGCAAATTTCACAACAAGTGAGTTAATATGAAAGAAAATAGCCGTAGAGGTTTTATGGGTAAGGCATTTGGTGCTGTTGCAGGGGTTGGAGCAGTAGCTTCACTCTATGCGATGAAAAAATCTTGGGATCCACTTCCAAGTGTTAAAGCTGCAGGTTTTACAACTCTGGATATGTCTACATATCCAGAGAATGAATTAGTAACTGAAAAATGGAGAGGGAAGCCTATTTTTGTACTTAAATATACAAAAGATATGCTTGCTAAAATGTCAGAAGTAGATAAGTCTCGTGTAATTACACTTGGAAATGATACTTTCATGGTATGTTTAGGTCTGTGTACACACTTAGGTTGTATACCTGGTTATAACCCTGTTGAGCAAAATTTTCTTTGTGCATGTCATGGTGGTATGTATGATTTAACTGGTGAAGTGACAAAAGCTCCACCTCCTCGTGGTCTTGATATTCCTCCTTTTAAAATCGATGGTACTAAGTTAGTATTAGGCGAAGAAGGACCAGAATATAAAGCTATGAAAGAAAATGGAATAACACTTTAATAAAGGAAAAGAATGGCACATTTTACAAAAGCAACAAGTGTTAAAGATTGGTTTAACCAACGTTTAGCAGTTGATAAAGTAGAAAAGGTAATGATGTCGGAATATTGGATTCCGAAAAATATTAACTTCTTATGGGCAATGGGTATGGTTCTTGTAATCACATTTGCACTACTATTGGTTTCAGGTATCTTCTTATTGATGTACTACCAACCAAATGTAGATTTAGCATTTGATAGTGTAAACTACACAATAATGAGTGAAGTTGATTTTGGTTGGTTATGGAGACATGTACATGGTGTTGCGGCATCTGTAGTTTTCTTAATTATCTATATTCACATGTTTACAGGTATTTATTACGGCTCTTACAAGAAAGGTCGTGAGATGATTTGGATCTCTGGTATGCTTCTTTTTGTTGCATTCTCAGCTGAAGCATTCTCTGGTTATATGCTTCCATGGGGTCAAATGTCTTACTGGGCTGGTATGGTTATTACAAACCTTTTCTCAGGTGGTAGTCTTCATGCAGATGGTTTAGTTGAGTGGATTCGTGGGGATTATGTTCCTGCACAAGCATTCTTAAATCGTTTCTTTATGTTACATGTTCTTCTTATTCCTGTTGCTATTATGGGTCTTATCGGACTTCACTTCGGTGCACTTCGTATTCCTCATGTTAACAATCAAGATGGTGAAGAGATTGATTTTGATATAGAAGCTGAAAAATATCTTAAAGGTGATAAAGCTGGTTCTAGAGTTATGAGATTTGCAAATGACTTTATGTCTAAAGATATGATGGTTGTTGGAATTTACTTAGTATTCTTTTTCTACTTAGTGTTCTTTCACTATGATTTTGCAATGGATCCTGTAAACTTTGATCCTGCTGATGGTCTTAAGACACCAGCTCACATTTATCCTGAGTGGTACTTCTTATGGTCTTATGAGATTCTGCGTCCGTTCTCAACTGACATCGGTCTTATGGCATTTGCTTTTGCTCAAGTAATTTTTATGGCACTTCCATTCTTAGATAGAAGTCCAAATACTGTTCCTGCATCACGTCGTGGATTGTTTAAATACTGGTTCTGGGCAATGCTTATTGATATGATTATTCTTACTGCGATGGGTAAAGTTCCTCCAGTTGAGCCATTTGGTAGCATAGGTTTTTATGCAGCACTAACATTCATTGGTTTATGGATAGCACTTCCATTTATCACAATGATGGAAAAAAAGGTATAAGGAGAAGATATGAAAAATAAAGAACCATTAATATTAGCTGTAGTAGTTTTCTTTACACTAGTAACTTATTATCTTGTTGAGCCTTTTGCTCACTCACAAATGCATAAACATCACGAAAGTGAAGGTTTTAAATATGATGATTTACCAGCATTAACTAAAAAAGGTGATGCTGTTCGTGGACAAGAACTCGTAATGGGTGCTGGTGCATGTGTTGGTTGTCACGGTATTGAAGTTGCTGATATGCCAGCTCCAATGGATCCAACAATGGCAGCTCAATCTTATGGTGTTAATCCACCTGATTTAAGTAATGCTGGTGCAGTTTTTGATGCAAAATTCTTAACAGACTTAATCAAAAACCCTGCTCATGCACTTATGGTTGAGCATAAATTTGACATAAATAAAGGTCAAATGCATCCAATGGTACCTTTTTATGGCGCTGGTGGAGATATGGATCAAGAAGTAGCTGATATGGTTGCTTACTTACAGTCTATTGCTGTAAGTAAAGAAGACTTGACACCAGAAATAGCATTTGAAACTGCCTGTGGTAGATGTCATGCAAACCATTATGCTAAATGGAGTCAAATTGGCGAAACTAAAACTTTTAAATATGAAAAAGATAACTTAGCACATAAAATAAAGCTTCTTGAATATCAAGATAGTTTAACAAAATATATGGGTAAATTACCTCCAGATTTAAGTATATATATTCGTTCTCGTGGAGAACACTATATTAGTACTTTTATTGAAAATCCTCAGAACTATTTAAAAGGAACTGCAATGCCACGTGTTGGTGTTAATGCAGAAGCTGCAGAGAAAGTTATTGAGTATCTTGAAGATTCAGGTGATTCAAAACGTCATGAAAGAGAAGCTGTTGGTAAAAATGTAATGATTTATATTATTATCTTTGCTATTTTTGCTCTTCTTTGGAAAAAACAAGTTTGGAGAGATCTTCACTAGTTTTTCCCATCCACTTCATTAGGTTAGAGTTTAAAACTCTAATCTAATCTTCACACAGAAAACAACTCAAAACCTTTAAAATTCTATAATGAACCCCTAAAACTAGACCAGTAAATTTGGCTTTTTTATTTCTAAAATGTTAAAATAAAAACAAGACTATACTTGTGCTGATCACTGTTTATAGTTATACTAGCACTTAGTAAAGAGCTAAATAGTAGTAGCGTTAAAACATTTATTAGAATTCTCCCTTTTTAAGAGAAAATTACACTCTTTTTTGTAGTAATTTAGTTATAATTTTTTATGAGATTTAGAAAACTAAAAAAGAAAACAAAAAAGAAAACTACAAGTAGTGAAGCATCTAAAAATATAAGGTATGCGAACAGTATTGATAAAATAAAAGCATTTATTACAGATATGTTTATGATATATGCACCTATTCTTTACATTATAGCTTATTTAGTCCTTGATGGAAAAGAAGCATTTCAGGCTTCTCAAACGGCACCACTTCTAGGGGTAAGTGTTTATGGTTTAATCTATGCGGTACTGCTCTCTAAATTTGGGCAGACTCCTGGAAAAAAAGCTTATACTATTAAGGTAGTAGATGATAAAACATTAGAAAACATCTCCTTTTTGAGAGCACTCCTTCGTTTTGTGATGTTTCTTTTTTCTGCAACAATTTTACTGGGACTTTTTACAGGTATGTATAGAAAAGATAAAAAATCCCTGCATGATATTATTTGCCATACTGTTGAGATTGAAGTTGAAAATAAAATAGTTTGACATAGGTCAAGATATTTTCAACTCTAAAGGATATAATTGCGATATATAAAGAGAAGGTATAAATATGTTAATAGATAGTTATGATAGAGTAGTTGATTACTTACGTGTCTCTGTAACAGAACGCTGTAACTTCAGATGTCAGTACTGTATGCCAGAGAAGCCTTTTTCTTGGGTTCCAAAAGAGAATCTTCTCTCATTTGAAGAGCTTTTTGAGTTTATGAAAGTTGCCATTGATGAGGGTGTTAAGAAAATCCGCATTACGGGTGGTGAACCACTCCTTCGTGAAGATTTAGATAAATTTATACAAATGATTTATGATTATGAGCCCTCGATTGATCTTGCTATGACAACCAATGCTTTTTTACTTAAGGGTACAGCACAGCGTTTAAAAGATGCAGGGCTTAAACGCATCAATGTAAGCATAGATACTCTTAAACCTGAAGTGGCATTGGCTATTGCGGGTAAAGATGTTCTTAAAAATGTTCTTGAGGGTGTAAATGAAGCACAAAAAGTAGGACTTAAAGTAAAAGTAAATATGGTTCCTATGAAAAATATGAATGCAGATGAAATTGTAGATGTTCTTGAGTACTGTAAAGAACGAAATATGAGTGTCCGATTTATAGAGTATATGGAAAACTCTTTTGCAAAAGCAGATATTTCGGGATTGAAATCTGATGAACTTTTAGCAATGTTACGTGAGCATTATACTTTTAGTGATGATGGCTTTGATGGAAGTTCTCCCTCCCATTACTACACTATGGAAGATGGGTATAGATTTGGAATTATAGAGCCGTATGGTGATGATTTCTGTAAGCAGTGTAATCGTATTCGCCTAACAGCAGAGGGTAATCTCATCCCTTGTCTCTATTTTGATGAGGCTATGAGCATCGCGGAGTCTATTAAATGTGGAGATATTAAGGGTGCTGCATTAGTACTTAAAGAGGTAGTTCGTACAAAACCTGAAAAAAATCGCTGGGGTGGAGATGATGGCGAGGTCTCCTCTCGTGCTTTTTATGAGACAGGTGGCTGAGACGTGATCTATCTTGTTGAGCATTTTTACTCTATTCAAGGTGAGGGAAAGTATGTAGGCTCACCAAGTCTTTTTCTCCGTTTTGGCGGATGCAATATGAAGTGTGAGGGTTTTGCTTGCAGTGAGAGAGCAGATGATGGTGTAGAAGTCATAGGTTGTGACACTGTTTATGCTGTGAATAAAGAGCATTTTTCACATAACTGGGTTCCTATCACTCAAACAACAGAGCTTTTAAATATTTTAGAACTTTATGAGTTACCAAATGCAGTAGATATTGTGATGACAGGTGGAGAGCCTCTTATTTATGCGAATGATCCCATTTTTGTTACTTTTTTAGAGAGACTTGTAGAACGTGGACATCGTGTGACTTTTGAGACAAATGGCTCATTAAACATTGACTTTGAAAAACATGGCGTTTACAGAGAATGTTTTTTCGCACTCTCTATTAAGCTCAGTAACTCAAATGAGCCACTCTCTAAAAGAGTTCGGGGCGATGTTATTTATAACATTGCCACAAACGCTAAAGATGCTTTTTTTAAGTTTAGCATAGATGCTGAGTCTATAAACTTAGCACTTGAAGAGGAGATTAACGAGATAACACTCCACTCTCCAAAAACAAAAGTTTACTGTATGCCACTTGGTGGAAACAGAGAAGAAGTGGAAGCAAATACAGAACCACTCATAGAATTTTGTAAGACTAAAGGATATAACTTTTCAGATAGACTCCATATAAGAATCTGGGATGTAAATAAGGGTGTTTAAACACTCTCCCACTCAATCTGCGATATATTCCTCTCTTTAGTATCAAAAGATACACCCACTAAATAGATAGGAAGATTTTCATCTAAATACTTTTCATGATATTTTTTCTCTTTTATCTGCTTGAGTGCATCAGTTGAATCTATTTTAAACTCAATAATGATTATAGAAGCAGGCATCTTAATGGTTAAATCAATGCGACCTCTGTTCGTAACATCTTCCCCCACTATATCTATACCTAAAGCTTTAAGATAAGAGTAAAAAAGACTTGCATAGTAGCCTTCGTACTCATACATTTTATTGTTTGTAAAAAGATTGTAAGGGATGGCTGAAAAGAGTGCTTTGAATGTTTGTTCAAATAGAGAAAAATCAGATTCTAATAGAGCTTTTATAATACTATTTTTCATAGGTTTTGCATTTTGAATTTTACTCATAAAGTCAGCAACACTTCCCATAAGAGAGAGTCTAACCTCTAGGTTTGGAACACTAAGATGATACTCTATACTATCAAAAACAGTCTCAGTATGACTAATAGTCAAATACCCAGTC
>Ga0256838_1000318_pt1 | contig 32038 bp, 40 predicted proteins | sample 4571419metaG_FD_185978 | JGI IMG/M metagenome (GOLD analysis project Ga0256838, IMG submission 185978) | Hydrothermal vent microbial communities from Guaymas Basin, Mexico - 4571-419 | ecosystem: Environmental > Aquatic > Marine > Hydrothermal vents | place: Mexico: Guaymas Basin | collected... | reverse complement strand
ATTAGTGTTTTAAAGTAGTAGTTGGAAGCTTTGAGTTATGAGTGATAACAGATAAGATATGTTATGATAGTTCTATATAAAGTTTAAAGGAAACCTATAATGAATTACCCTAAATTACCAAAAGAGTGTACCTCACTTCTATGTAAATACTTAACACCTCAAGTATTTGATGCACTAAAAGATAAAAAGACAAGCAATGGTTTTACTCTTGAACAGACGATAAACTCAGGTGTTAAAAATATAGATAGTGGTATCGGAGTCTATGCAGGAGATGAAGAGTCTTATATGACATTTTCAGCACTCTTTGACCCTATTATTAAAGAGTATCATGGCTTTGATACATCAGATACACATCAGAGTAATCTAAATCCAGATGACTTAAATGCACCTAATCCTGACCCTAAGGGAGAGTACATCGTCTCTACGCGTATTCGTGTAGGACGTAATGTCGATGCGATGCCTTTAGGACCTGCTATTTCAAAAGAGCAACGAGATGAGGTTGAAGCAAGAGTAGTGGAGGGACTCTCTACACTTAAAGGGGAGTTAGCAGGAAGTTATACCCCACTACTTGGCATGTCAAAAGAGGTGCAAGAGTCTTTAATTAAAGATCATTTTTTGTTTAAAGAGGGTGACCGTTTTCTCGATGCTGTAGGACTTAACCGTAATTGGCCAGAGGGGCGTGGTATTTATCATAATAGTGATAAAACATTTTTAGTATGGGTAAATGAAGAGGATCAGTTGCGTATTATCTCTATGCAACAAGGAGGAGATATAAAAGAGGTTTTCACTCGTTTAGTTACGGCTATTAAAAGCATAGAATCAGAAGTTACTTTTGCTTATAATGACCATTTAGGGTACATCACATCTTGTCCAACCAACCTTGGAACAGCCATGAGAGCGAGTGTTCATATAGCTTTACCAAAACTTGCCAAAGATATGGATGCGTTTAAAACGATTACAGATAAATATCATCTGCAAATACGAGGTATTCATGGAGAACATTCCCAGAGTGAAGGTGGTGTTTATGACATCAGTAACCGTCGCCGTTTAGGTATTACAGAAGTAGAAGCAGTACAAGATATGTATGATGGTGTAGTAGCACTTATAGAAGCAGAAAAAGCTTTATGAAAAAATATCTAGTATGGAGTTGTATTTTTTCATTTACAGCACTTTTTGCAAATTTTGAATCTGATATTTCACACATATCTCCAAAGATTGAAAAACGTATGATAAAAGGTAACTCATGGAGAAGAGGCTGTCCTGTCTCCTTAAATGATTTACGTTATCTGCGTGTGAAGTATATAGATTTTAAAGGTAGTGAGCGTATGGGTGAGCTTGTGGTTCATAAGTCTGTCTCTATAGAGCTTACAGAGATTTTTAAAGCACTATACAAAGTAGGGTATCCTATTAAAAAGATGAGACTTGTGAGTGACTATAAAGGGAGTGACTGGGACTCTATAGAGGCAGATAATACATCAGCATTTAACTGTCGCAATGCCACTGGTTCTAAAAAATGGTCAAAACACTCTTATGGAAAAGCGATAGATATTAACCCTATAGAGAACCCATATATATCAAGAAATGGACGTATTAGCCATAAAGCATCATTAAAATATAAAAAAAGAGTACATAAAAATAGAAGTAGTGCAGACAAAGCTGTACTACTTAAACATGATAAAGCGACAAAGATATTTGAAAAGTATGGCTGGAAATGGGGTGGTGACTGGAGAACCATTAAAGATTATCAGCACTTTTCAAAGTAGTATAATAAGTTTGTACTAAATTTAGGTATTTTTACTATCTTGTTAAAAGTTATCTATAAATATACTTATATTCTCTATTAAAATTTATTGTAATAAGCATAATTTGGATATAATCGCGAAAATTTTACTCTATCAAGGATAATAAATGTCAAGTTTAAATGTATATTATGACAAAGATTGTGATCTTAACATCATAAAGTCAAAAACAGTAGCAATGATCGGTTTCGGTTCACAAGGACACGCACACGCAGAAAACCTTAGAGATTCTGGTGTTGAAGTTGTTGTTGGTCTTAGAAAAGATGGTTCTTCATGGGACAAAGCAGTTGCAAAAGGTTTTGAAACACTTACAGTAGCTGAAGCGTCTGCTAAAGCAGATGTAATTATGATTCTTCTTCCAGATGAAAATCAAAAAGAGATTTATGAAGCTGAGATTGAGCCAAATCTTAAAGAGGGTGCTACTATTGCATTTGGACATGGTTTTAACATCCACTACGGAAGAGTAAAACCAAGAAAAGACATTAATGTTACTATGATTGCTCCTAAAGCGCCAGGTCATACTGTACGTTCTGAGTTTGTAAGAGGTGGTGGTATTCCAGATCTTATTGCTGTTGGACAAAATCCAAGTGGTACAACTAAAGAGTTAGCTCTTTCTTATGCGTCAGCTATTGGTGGTGGTAGAACAGCTATTATTGAAACAACTTTCAAAGATGAAACTGAAACTGACCTTTTTGGTGAGCAAGCAGTACTTTGTGGTGGAGCAGCGTCTCTAGTACAAGCTGGTTTTGAAACACTTACAGAAGCAGGTTATGCACCAGAACTTGCATACTTCGAATGTCTTCATGAGCTTAAGCTTATTGTTGACCTTATGTTTGAGGGTGGTATTGCAGATATGAGATACTCTATTTCAAATACAGCTGAGTATGGTGATTATGTTTCAGGTAAAAGAGTTATCAATGCTGAGTCAAAACAAGCAATGAGAGATATCTTAACAGAAATTCAAGATGGTAGATTTGCAAAAGACTTCATCTTAGAAGGTCAAGCAGGATACCCTCGTATGAACGCAGAGCGTACAAATGACAAAACAAAACTTATTACAGTTACAGGTAATAAACTTCGTGAAATGATGCCTTGGATCTCAGCAGGTAAAATCGTAGATCAAGATACAAACTAATTTTAAACCTTCAAATCTACAGTAAACTAAATATATTTAGTTTACTGTAACTTCTTTTTAATATACATATCTAATCTCAACTTACCACATCTTTATAAGCTAATCATAATTTATATAAATTTTTTTAGATATAATAATTAAAATCTAATATTAAGTGATACCTATGGCACCTAAAGTTCAGAATAAAACCATAACTAAAAGAGTAGTGAAAAAAAAACGTGTAAATAAACCGGTAGAGAGGTATAGTTTATGGCATAAGCTTTTGTTTTCTTTTATTATTGTTCTAATAGCCTCAGCATTAGTATTTAGTTATAATCTTGGTAAAAGAGATGGATTAGAACAAATTAAAGTTGTGAAAGTTCCTCAAAAACATATGGGATTGGAATTCCTAGAAGAGTTATCTAAAATAGAGTCAATTAAAGAGAAAAAAATCAAAGAGAAGCATATCAAAGAGGAAAAAGTTTTAAAAGAGACTTTACCTAAAGTTGAAGAAGTGGTTAAAATTGAAGAGGTAAAAAAACCTTTACATATAAAAAGAGTTGGAAAACTTAAATTTCATCCTCTTGAAAATGGTAAACCAAAACTTGTTATTATTATTGATGATGTCTGTTCTGCAAAACAATTACGTAAGATTAAAGAGTTGCCGATGAATGCAACACCTTCTATTTTCCCTCCATATAAGTACTCTACACAGAACCATAAATTGGCAGAAGGGTTAGAACATTATATGGTACATTTACCTTTAGAATCTGGTAAACGCTACGATAAATATCATACCGTGTTGATGAAAAATGATACAAAAAAGACTATAGAAAATAGGGTAAAAGAGATACGTAAGCTCTTTCCTACAGCACATTATATTAATAATCATATAGGTTCTAAATTTACACGTGATTATAAAGCGACATATAGACTTTACGCTGCTCTGCGTAAGGAGGGTTTTATCTTTGTAGATAGTCGTACTATAGGAAGTTCAAAAGTACGTGAAGTTGCAAAACAGTTTAAAGATACATATGTAGGTAGAGACATATTTATAGATAATCAGCGTAGGGTTTCTAGTATTCATAAACAGCTTAGAAGAGTTGTAAGAATAGCAAAAAAGAAGGGTTATGCTATAGCAATTGGACATCCACATCGTGCTACAATGAGAGCATTAAGATCAGCAAAACATATACTTAAAGATGTTGAGGTTGTCTATATGGATGAACTTTTTGAAGAAGAAAAATAATGCGAGGTATAGCTATTGCAATAGCAGTAGGTAGTTTTTTTTATCTGTTGGCATTGTTAGATTTTAGTATGCAACATGCTACTCTTATAGGTCTTGTTGCTTTTTTAGTGACTTTGTGGACAAATGAAGCTTTACCTTTAGGTGTAGTCTCTATATTACCTATTATACTTTTTCCTATTTTTAGTATATTAAATACTAATACAGTAACAGCAAATTACTCTAAGTCTATTATCTTTTTATTCTTAGGTGGTTTTATGTTAGCTATAGCCATTGAAAAGATAGGATTACATAAATACTTCTCTGCAAAATTACTTAGTTTCTTTCCTAAAACTGCGAGAGGTATTATTTATGCTTTGGCTATTACTTCAGCACTGTTGAGTTCGATTCTTTCTAATACAACGATTACACTTATGCTTATGCCTATTGCACTCTTTTTAAGTGAAAATGTAAGATTAAAAGTAAGATTTTTATTAGCTACAGCGTATGGAGCTAGTGTAGGAGGTATCTTAACCCCCATAGGTACTGCTCCAAATCTGATACTATTAGGGTTTTTAGAGGAGCATGCATTGCCTACTTTGGCTTTTGGAGAGTGGGTACTTATGATGCTTCCTGTTGTGGGACTCATGCTACTTATTATTCCTTGGATACTCTCTATAGGCGTCCATAATGAATGTGTAGATGATGTTGAGCATGAAGTGAGTATTTTGACTACCTCTCAAAAAAGACTCTATATAATAATCGTATCTTTGGCAGCAGTACTTATAGGTAACACTTTTATGAAACAGACATTTGGGATGGCTCTTAATGAAAAACTTGTACTGCTTAGTTTTGGACTTTTAATGTTTATGCCTAAGGTAGGTTTTTTAACATGGGAAGATACACGCAATATGCCTTATGAAATTATATTCCTTTTTGGTGCAGGTTTTAGTATAGCAGCAGCATTTGCTCAAACAGGCTTAGCATCAGATATAGCAAATAAATTAACATTCATCTCTACCTTACCACTATTTTGGATGGTAGTAGTGGTTGCACTATTTGTGACGTTTTCAACTGAAGTTACGAGTAATACAGCACTTACTTCCATCGCTATACCTATTTTTTATGAGTTTGCAAAACTGATGCCTGAAAATGAGGGTACGATGCTTCTTATGGTAGCTACTGTAGCCGCGTCTTATGCTTTCATGCTACCTATTGCTACGCCTCCAAATGCTATTGTTATGAGTTCACGAGTTATAAGTATTAAGGAGATGGCTTCTATGGGTTTAAAGTTAAACTTTATAGGTGTGGTTGTACTCTCATTTAGCGCATATTTTATATGGTCTTGGATGATATAGGTAAAATATAACAATTTGACATACTTTTAAACATCACACTCTAACTCTGCTATGATAGTTAAAAAGGTAATTTATGAGCCTCAATGTCCCTTATGAAATCAGCGAACTACAAGCAATGAAAAAGTACCCATCGGTGCTTTTTTATAGAGGAGATTTAGGATTGTTAAAACGTCCTAAAGTCTCATTGGTTGGAACACGAAGACCCTCAACATATACAAAACAGTTTACCCATAGTATAGCAAATGCTTTAGCAAAAAGAGGTGTAAGTGTAGTAAGTGGAGCAGCTATGGGTGTAGATGCCATAGCACACACAGGAGCAGGAGCATCTAATACCATAGCAGTAGTTGCCAATGGATTAGATATACGCTATCCTGTAGTCAACAGAGGACTTATAGAGTCTATAGAGAAGCAGGGATTAGTCTTAAGTCAATTTAACGATGGTGTTAAAGCTAGGAGCTGGAGCTTTGTTGTACGCAATGAACTTGTAGTTGCCCTTGGTGAGTTACTCATAGTCACTGAAGCTGAGTTAGATAGTGGTACGATGCGTTCTGTGGAGTATGCTCTAAAAATGGGAAAGCAGATATTTGTTTTACCTCAAAGGCTTAGTGATAGTTCGGGTACTAATATGCTTTTACGTGAAGGTAAAGCAACAGCTATAACTGATGTAGAACTTTTTGCTTCTAGGTTTGGACAAGCACCAAGTAGTAGTGTCGATAAAGATGAGTTTTTTTATTTCTGTCAAACCCTACCTACTTTTGAAAGTGCTGTTAAGAAGTTTGGAGATAGAGTATATGAAGCAGAACTAGAGGGAATTATTACGATACACAATGGTATCGTAAGTTTATAGTAAGTACTATTTAGTAGTTACTTTGGTAGTGAGCTGTTTGAGTAGTTCTTCAAGAGCAGCTTCTGGAAGTCTTCCTGCTTGAACAAACTGTACAGTACCTTTAGCATCTAATGCAATAAGGAAAGGAATACTTCCTTGCCACTCTGCTCTTTGTGCAATATAGTTTGTAAAGCTTCCAGCTTTTTCATCTGCTACAACAATGTAGTTCATCCCTTTTCTTTTTACAAATTTTGCAAGATTTTCATTGCTGTAACCTTGAACTTCAATAGAGATAATGGCTAAATTATCTTTATGTTTCTCTTGAAACTTTGTAAGTTCAGGGATAGATTTTAAACATGGTGGGCATCTATGTCCAAAAAATTCAAGAAAAATGATTTTTCCTTCTAGCCCTTTAACATTAAATCCCTCTTCAGTACCTGTGATTTCATAAGAGATACCTTTAACATCCGTAATAGTCATTTTAGGCTGTTCAGGTGCTTTTGTAACAGCTCTTGTAACATTTTGTTCAGCTTGTGCAAAAGTGAAGAGTGAATAGATTAGTAGAGTAAGTGTAAATAATTTTTTCATAAAAGAAACCTTTGTATATTTTATAACGTAGTATAGGGATTATACATTAATGAGATGTAAATAGAGGATAAAAGAGCATCAAGAAGATTAAAAGGAGGAAGAAAAAATTCTAGATTAGAAGAAAACAAGTAATAAAATGAGGAAGAAATCAAATGTTTTCTTAGGTTGATGCTCTTATGTGAGAATTATAATCATTTTGGGTTAACCGTACACTAATAAGAGTTTACTATAATTATATAGTTGATAAACTAAGGATATTTAATGATAAGAAATTTTTTAATAAGTGTGGGTTTGTCCATAGTATTTTCAGTCTCTTCTATGGCTTTACCATTAGAACAAAAAATAGGTCAAATGTTAATGATTGGATTTTATGGAACAACAGCACTTCCAAATAGTCAGATATGTAAAGATATAAAAAACTATAATATTGGGTCTGTTATACTTTTTGACTATAATCCAACTAATAAGTCCAAACCTAAAAATATCTTCTCAAAAGCACAAGTAAGAAAACTAACAAAACAGTTACAATCATGTAGTCATGATGGTAAACTTCTGATAGCTGTTGACCAAGAGGGTGGTAGAGTACAAAGACTTAAGCATAAATATGGTTTTTATGGAAAATTTCCTAAAGCTTCTGATGTAGTAAAAATGGATCAAAGTCAAATTTATAACACATACAAGCAGATGAGCAAAGAGCTTAAAAGCGTAGGTATCAATTATGATTTAGCCCCTGTGGTTGATTTAGATATTAACAAAAAGAATCATGTTATTCATGGTCTAGGACGTTCATTTGGAAAAGATCCAAAAGTAGTAGCATCTTATGCAAAGACATTTATAAAGGCTATGCATAGTAATGGTGTACTTACTTCACTAAAACATTTCCCTGGGCATGGCTCATCTGTGGGTGATACGCATAAAGGTTTTGTAGATGTAACAAATCTTTGGAAAAAGGTAGAGTTAGAACCTTATAGTTTATTAAAAAATAGTGCAGATACAGTTATGGTAGCCCATGTTTTTAATAAAAAAATAGATGTAAAGTATCCTGCAAGCCTTTCTTCTAAAACGATTAATGGACTGTTACGTAAAAAATTAGGCTACAAGGGTGTAGTTATTACAGATGATTTGCAAATGGGTGCTATTAGTAAAAAATATGGATTAAAAAGTACACTTAAACTGGCTATAAACGCAGGAGACGATATTTTACTTATAGGTAATCAACTTGATCCTGAAAAGGTAAAAAGTACTAAAAAACTTGTAGATACTATTGTTTCACTTGTGAAATCTGAGGCAGTAAAAGAAGAGAGTATTAACAGTGCTTATAGACGTATTCAGAAATTGAAACAAAAGTTATAAAGCTCTTTTTAAAAGGTATCTTAAATCTTAAGATACCTCTCCAAAATAATCTTTGCAGCTATGGAGTCTATCTTCCCATCTCTTTTATGTTTAAACACCCCCATAGTAAGCTCTTTAGCTTCAACACTTGAGTTTTGTTCATCTTGATATGCTATAGGGATGCTAAGTTCTAAGAGTGAAACAAAGTGTTCAATACGTCTTTGCATCTCTTCTGAGTTATCTGCATCAAGGGGCAAGCCTACGACGAGTTTTTCTACCTCCCACTCTTGTAAAAAAGTATTAATATCTCTTGCAGCCTGATTGCGATTTTTCCTTAAAATGGCATTTTGAGGAACAGCTATTTTACCATCAAGACAGATGGCAACTCCAATACGTTTAAGACCGACGTCTATACTTGCTAATTTCATAATGTAAGTATAGCTTATTTTAGAATAATAGTGTAAAATATAGTTGTGTTTTACAATAAGGATTTTATAAATGAAAAGTATAGTGTGGGTATTTTTAATTGGCTTTATCTCATTTGTCTATGGTGATTCTGCTGTTGATATAAATGAAGTTGATACATTTTGGGTATGGGTAGCAGTATTTGTTCTAGGGTTTGTAGGAATTACTATCCTTTTTGTCTCTTCAAAACAGATAATGACTATTAAAGAGTTAAATAAAAAAATGCTCAATAAACAAGAGCGTATAGAAGAGTCTCAAAGTCTGTTTCTAGCTAAAATGGGTGAAAATATACATAACATGGTTGAAGATAATATACATGATGGCAATGAGATAGAAGAGATGACTATTGTTTCCCCAGATAATGGGGAAAATAAGTTGTTAGATGTCACTAATGACCTTATAGAATTTTTACGATTAAAATCTAAAAAAGTTGAGATAGTTAATGAGAATTTTAATTTAAATAATGTACTTAATGAAGTAGCAGGATCTATCTGTTCTACATTTAAAGGAAGTAAAGTTGAACTAGTTTTTGATGTAGATAATAGCGTGCCTCGTTACCTAGTGGGTGATTCACTTAACTTAGAGAAAATTCTTATTAACTTACTTGAACATACTATGAATCAACTAAGTCAAGGAGAAGTACTTTTAGAGATAAGTATGTTTGGCTCATACGATGAGAAGATAGAGTTGCAATTTAAACTTGCAGATACGGGGTTAGGGTTAAGTTCTGAGGCATTAGAAGCACTTTTCCTTCCCTCATATGATGAAAAGAATAATGAATATACTGGTTTAGGGCTTTTTGTAGCAAAAGAGCTTATTACTATTATGAATGGTGAGTTAGCAGTTCAAAGCACACATGGTAAAGGAACAACATTTATTCTCTCTTTACCATTTTGCATTAAAGATATAAAAAATAAAAGAAAATATAGACTCCCAAATAAAGTTTTAATGGTTAAAAAAGTATTTATTGTTGATACTAATTATAACTCAGCATTGGCTATTAAAAAAATGTTCTCATACTTTAGGCATGATGTAAAAGTTGTTGAAAAAGAGGAGTATCTAAAAAATACCTATAATCTTACTGCTTATGACATGGTAATCTTAGATGAAGTGTTATTTGATGAAAAAACAATTAATTATTTAGCTAGGATAAAAAAAGAGCAAGATTTGAAGGTTATAGTTTTAAACTCTCTACTCAATAAAAATGATAGTAAAAAAATAGACCCTCTCATTGACAGAACACTGAGTAAACCATTAAATCAAGAGAGAATTTTTGAGTTAATTATTGATATGTTTACTGTTAAAAAGGTAAAAAGTAAAGTAAGAGTTGCTGAACTAAAACCAGAGGAATCTTTAAACTCTAAAGTCTATGTGCATCGTTCAGCTATCTTAGATACGCCAAATGTCATACAAGATAGTTTTCATAACTTTAATGGCATGAATCTATTAATTGTAGAAGATAATATGATTAATCAAAAAGTTTTATCTAATATTTTAAAAGACACAGGTATAAAAATCACTATTGCCAATAATGGTGAAGAAGCTGTAGATTTAGTATATAAAAATGCAGGGGTTTATGATATTGTCCTTATGGATATAAATATGCCTGTTATGGATGGTTATACGGCTACAAAACAGATAAGAACCAATCAAAAATTTGATGGACTTCCTATTGTCGCTTTTACGGCATTGGCACTAGAGAGTGAAAAGAAGAAAATATTTAAGTATGGAATGAATGCATATTTAACTAAACCTTTAGAATTAGGTAAACTCTATACTGCATTTAAAATGTATTATACACCTATCGTAACAGATGTAAAAGAGTATAAAAAATTAAATACTAAAATGTTAATGAATAAAAATAATATCTTAGACATCTCTGCGGGTATTCAGTACTCCAATAATAATGAAGCATTTTATACGGAGATATTAAAAGAGTTCTTAGATGCTTATGATAAAAGTAGTGAAGTATTTAGTAAGTTAGTACAGGAGCATCGTTTTGAACAAATTAAAATGCTCTGTATAGATTTAAAAGGTTTAACTGGTGCTATTGGAGCAAATGATATGCATGAGCTTATTAATGAGATTTATCAACGCTTGATTTATAATAAACAAGATTTACTTCCTAACTATATTGTTCTCTATGAGAAAGAGTCTCAAAAGTTAATAGACTCCATTAAAAAATATTTAGAATCGAAATAGAGATACTTAACGTATCTCTGCTATAAAGGCATCCCTTTGTACCTTCTTTTTTATTCTTATCAATACATTAGAAGATACATCATAAGTAGGATAAGGACCTATAAGTAGTTTAGAAATCTCTCTTCCATCTCTTGAGTATTTAATAATCTTATAGTGAAGCCCTTTTCTTCTAATACGGTTTAGCAGGGTTCTTTTTGGATGACCTGCAAATGAACCTACTTGTACATAGAAGTTTCCTTTTTTTGAGTTTTGTTCTATCTCACTCATAGGAGATTTAATAACAATTGCTTTTTGTCCATAGTTAGAATTCTCTTTAGACGGGTTTGTTTTCTCTTGTAACTTTTTATTACTCTTCCATGCAGGGATGTTTTTCTTCTGCTCTTCAGGTAAGTATCTACGACAAATACGTAACTTTTTTTTGTAATAGGATGAGGTAAATAAGTTACTATAAACTACTTCATACTTTACGGTACTAGCATGAGTGAACCACCCATCTCCTAAGTACATACCTACATGGGTGATTTTTTTGCTTCCTTTGTGTGTCGCAAAAAATATAAGGTCACCATATTGTAAATCTTCTACTGCAACACGTTTACCTTGTTTTGCTTGATTTCTTGCAACTCTTGGGATATCTATACCCATACTACCATACATATAGTAGGTAAATCCAGAGCAGTCAAAGTTATAGGGTCCCTCTTCAGCCCAAACATAAGGACTACCTTGTAGCTTTTTGACCATTTTGGTCAAACTTCTTTTACTTGGTGTATAAATCACTCTTGGTTTATTGATTTTATAATTTGGATGGCGAGGATTATGAGGGGGCTTACACGCTGTTAAAAGAAGAAGGGAAGTTAGTAAAAGTGTTGGTTTTATAAAAGCATGCATCAGAGTCCCTTTATTATAATCACTTATAAAATGTAGAATGGTATTATAGATAAATGCTTTTAAGGTAGGCTAAATAGATAGATTTACTACTATGGTACAGCTTTTTTTGGTAATTTCATGCCTGTTTGCCATGGTGTTGTGTAAATACTACTTGTATATTTCATCTTTTTTAAAGGTGCATCACAATTCATATACTGTTTTCTACCATTTTTACTAAGGTAGCGTTTACAGTGTTTTACACGTTTAATGTAAGGAGAACCTTTATCAAAATGCGTAACGATAACTTTTCTGTTGGCACTACTTGCATGTGCAAACCACCCATCACCCAAATAGACACCTACATGGTTGATATATCTGCTTCTTTTGTTTGTTGAACCAAAGAAGATAAGGTCACCATAGTAGAGGTCTTTAAAGGCTATGTCTTTACCCATTTTAGCTTGTTCTCTTGCTACTCTAGGTATCTCTATACCCATGGAACCATAGAGGTTGTATGTGAGTCCTGAACAGTCATAGGCATTAGGTCCCTCTTCTGCCCAGACATAGGGTTTACCTAAGTAGGAGCTAAGTAGCTCTTGTATGTTTTTTCTGTTAGGCTTACATGTAGTGTTAGGTTTTATAATGTCATAATTTGGATAACTATAAGGCTTTTTTACACAGCCTGTAAAAAAAATACTTCCTAGAAGTAGGACTACTAACACGGTTTTCATTTTATATTCTTTCTATTTTAAAGTATGGTATGTTTAAAGTATGAGCATGGCATCACCATAAGAGAAAAATCTATACTTCTCTTTTATGGCTTCATTATACAGTTTTAAGGTTTTATCTCTTCCTATAAAAGCACTTACAAGCATGATGAGTGTACTTTTAGGTAAATGAAAATTAGTCAGTAAATGTGTAACTCTTTGTGGAGGGTTACTAGGGTTTAAAAAAAGGTCACACTCTCCCTTGGTTTTACCTGTACGCACATAATACTCCAAAGTTCTAGTAACCGTAGTTCCTATAGCCAAAAGAGGGGTACTACTGTCGAGTACTTCACACGTCTCTTGAGGTATCTCAAAATACTCTGAGTGCATAGGGTGATCGAGTATCTCTTCTACATCTACAGGTTTAAATGTTCCCGCACCTACATGTAGGGTTATCTTGTGTGTTTTATGGCGTTTTTCGAGTGCTGTAAAAAGTTCAGGGGTAAAGTGAAGTGATGCTGTAGGTGCTGCTACTGCTCCAGCATTTTTAGCAAAAAGTGTTTGGTAGTCTCTCTCATCTTCTTTATTGTCTTCTCTGTTAAAGTAAGGGGGTAGGGGTAGGTGTCCTATCTTGTCTAAAACAAGTACTAACTCCTCAAAACGTAGCTTCTTTTCTCTCTGTGTAAATGTCACTACACGTGAGCCGTCCTCTTCGTTGAGTTTAGTAACAGTAGCTATGAGAGAGTCATCAAAAAAGATTTCCATACCTACTTTAACTCTACCACGCATAAGCACTAAGTTATGGTGTGCATCTAAAGGTTTATTAAAAAGTAGTTCTATCTTACCACCACTCTCTTTTTTTCCAAAAATACGTGCTTTAATGACACGAGTATCGTTAAGAAACACATCACACTCTTTAGGTACAAACTCTAAAAGGTGTTGAAACGTTGTATGGGTAATGCTATCACTCTTTCTATCATAAACTAAAAGTTTGGCATGGTCTCTAGGTTGTACGGGAGAGGTGGCTATGAACCTTTGGGGAAGTTCATAGTTGTAGTTTTTTGTAAAAAGTTCTAGGTTCATTAATCTTCTTGTTTTTCAGGATTCACCGCACGTACGATAAGAATAGAAGCACCATAAAGTAAGACAAGTGGTGCAGCCATAAGCAGTTGCGTTAAAATATCAGGTGGTGTTAAAAGTGCAGCGACTACAAAGATAATAATTACAGCGTATTTAAAAAAGTCAATCATCGTACGGTCGGTAATAAGCCCAAGAAGTGCTAAAAAGTATGCAAAGACAGGTAACTCAAATGAGACACCAAAACCTAGCATGATTTTAGTAAAGAAACCTACATAATCTTCTATGTTGATAAGTGGGGTATAGAGGAAAGAACCAAAGGTAATAAGAAACTGAAACCCAAAAGGGGTAACGATATAGTAAGCAAATAGTACCCCTATAAAGAACATCACCGAACCACCTACAACAAAAGGAATAACCATCTGTTTTTCATTGTTGTAAAGTCCTGGAGCAATAAAGAGCCAAAACTGATAGAGTATAAAAGGTAGAGCAGCAAGGATAGCTGCAAAGAATGAAACTTTAAGTGCTACAAAAAATGCCCCTCCTACTTGATGGGTAGTAATCATCCCTCCAAAGGTACTGTCAACTGCTTTAGTTGTTTTTGTTAAGTTTAAGTCTAGCAGAGCTTGTGTTAACTTTTGTGTAGAGTTTGATGTCTCTTTTGCAGCAGTTGCAGCCTCTTTAAGAATGTTAGCTAACACGACATTTTCTTGCTTTAACGACACTTCAGAAGCTTTGCTAAGTGAAGTGTGAAGCTTTTGAGCAGAGCTAGAAGCTTCTGCTGAGAGTTGTGCTACGGGTTTTTCTACAGTTGGTTTTGTAGACTCTACTTTAGGCTTTGTTATAGACTCTTGTGTCTCATTAAGCTCTCCCACATCAACTTTCCATGTGCCTTTATCTTTAGACTCTATCATGAGTCCTACTTCTGTAAGTGCGTCATTAAGTGGCTGTGTTACCCATGTTAAAATGGCATTGTGAAAAGTAAATGCTAAGATAAACATAACAAAAATAGAGAGAACTGAAAGCCCTAGTCTTTTACGTAGTTCTACAAGGTGTGGTTTTAAATCTTTAAACATTATGCATCACCTTTTGGAGCAGTAGTCTCTTCGCTTTTTACGCTGTTTTTCTTAAAGGTTACAAGTGTATTTTGCTCTTCTACTTGCCTAGAAGTTACTTCAGGTGTAGCTTGTGCATAAGGGTCTTTTTTCTTTATAGCAGGCTTATGGTCATCGTTCATCAAGTCATCCATGTCATTAAAGTCTATGTTTTTAAAACTTTTGAGTTCATTACTGGCATTGTCAAGTTGTGCTTTATACTTTAACGCTTCATCTTTTAAGTCAGAAATCTTCATCTCCTCCTCTAAAGAGTTTTTAGCTTCGCCCACAGTATTTTTAACACTTTTAATAAATTTTGCAATTTGCACCATAGCATCAGGAAGTTTATCTGGACCCAAAAAGAGTATAGCCACAACAGAGATAAGAAGTAATTCAGTAAAGCCTATTCCAAACATGTAATACCTTAGAATTTAATTTAAGGTATTTTAGCAAATTAATCTAAAATGTAAAGTGCCAACCGAGATAATAGTATCTATTATGTGTTAAAGTTGACTTGTCTATATAAAGTATGATAATACATTATACTAACGTAGTCTTTTGGTTCAGTCTGACATAGATGCTATTGAAGATAACTATAAAGAAACTTAAACTAATACAAGAGAAAACATCTAAACTTTAGGGTGGAGACTGACACCTATGCTATTTACACCACTGAAGTAGAATTAATAGCTCGCTATCATTTTCTCTATGGCACTATTTCTTATGGGTTTAGTTAAGACTAGGTTGGCACCTGCTTTCTCAATCATCTTGGTAATTTTACTATCGCTATCACCAGTCAAGCTACAAATATATAATTTTTCCCCATCTTTATCAATTCGTATTTTTTTAATTACTTGACTACCTTTCATCTTTGGCATATGCTCATCAATGATAATAATATCTAAATCTTTTTCTAAAAAAACATCATAAGCTTCTTTTCCATTATTGGCTGTATAGAGTTTTGAAGCATAAGGTTTTAATATCTCTTTCATTAGTTTTAAATTTATGATACTATCATCAGCAATAAGTATTTTTAATTTTTTATTAGTTGTAATCGATTTATTGGTTGATGGTACATTCTTTTCTCCTTTAGTAAAGGCTTCAAGTAATTGAGTTGGAAATACAGGACGATAGAGAGTGATAATATTATCAAACTCTACAAGTGTATCAGAATACACACTCTTTTCTATGAGAATGAGTTTAGACTGAATATCTTTATGTAAATTATTTATAAATGATAAATCTTTGTCTTTTTGCATATACATGTATATGTTATTTTCAGTATGAGATTTCTCTTTTAGTTTTGCAGTTTTTAAATAAAGATAATTGAGATTGAGTCTATTTAAATATCGTTTAATATGGACATGGTAGAGTTTATCTGTCATCGCTCCTTCAAGTAGATATATAGTTGGTAGAGTAGAAGGTAATTGTATTGCAGATGGTGTTCCTGGTATGCTATGACATGGTAACTGTAGAGCAAATGTCGTACCTTCACCTTTTATACTTTTAACACTAAGTTCTGCACCTAGAATAGATGCAATCTGTTTGGATATACTTAGTCCAAGTCCTGTACCACCATATTGACTTGATGTTTTTTTAGATGCTTGCTTAAAGGGTTGGAAAATATTATCTACCTCTTTTCTTGACATACCTATACCAGTATCAATTACCTCTATATTGAGTGCATCATTTTTTTGATTATAGTTGAAGTCTAAAATTATTTGTCCATTTTCTGGAGTAAATTTAAGTGCATTACTTATTAAATTATTAATAATTTGTTTGATTCTATGTGCATCAGAATAGATAATATAAGGAGATAATGGATCAAAATATACTCTAAAATCAATCTCTTTTTTTTGTGTAATATAGTAAAAAGAAGTAACTATACTTTCAAACTCTTCCATGATGGAAAAGTAATGCATATTTAATTCTAATTTACCTAGATCAACTTTTGTGAAGTCAAGTACATCATCAACAAGTGCTGAGATCATATCAGCACTTCTATTGGCAGCATGAATATACTCTTTACCTTCAATATCATTATCAAGTTTTTTATCAAGTAAATCTAAAAAACCCATGACTATGTTAATAGGTGTTCGTATATCATGTATTATTGAGGAAAAAAATTGATAAGAGTACTCAATCTTATCTTTTAATATTTGAGCATTTTCTATAGGTAATGCTTGTATCTCTTTATTTTCTATAGGGAGTAATGAAAGATTTTGATAGATAGTTTGAATAGCATTAAAATGAAAAATAGTATCACTTTTATTATCTAAAGATAGTAGAACTATACCCCATATCTGTGTTGTATCCTCATCTAAAAGACAAGGAACTATAGCTAGATGCTGTATGTTAAATTTAAATGGGTTATCAACAATATTATTGTATATAAAAGAGTCTTCTACATGATTTAGAATGAGAGGTACTCTAGTCTCTAGTGTGACATTCAATGCAGAAGCAGGTGGTAGATCGTTACTTGTAAATTGATGAGACTTCTGATTATGATTTGATTTAAATATCCCATTATCATTATAAAATAAGATACAGTTCTCATATGAGGCTTTGGAAATTATCTTCTGAAAAGAGGATTTTTGCATAATTATATTTTGCATAATATTCTTCTTTATATCTAAATTACATATGATTTAGATAGATTATTTATAAATACCTTAGAGATTCTAGTCATTACTCCAACAGATATATCATTGTTGACAATACAGACAACGATATCCATAGTATTAACTTTCTCATAATATATTTGATGGCTATGTTTGATCTCTATCACAGTTTTCCACTCATTTATTAGACTCTTTATTGATTTATTATGTTCAATAAACTTTATAAAATTAGATATATCACCATATGAATTTTCAGATGTTGTATAATGATACAGATTGTCATCTCTTAATAAGAAGCAAGCTTGTATCTGTTCGGGCATACTATTTTGACAATATTCTATAAATTTATCTTTTAACTTTTTATCAATAGTAGATATATCTTTCATAGATTTTTTTTCTATATCTTTCAATTTCTCATTTTTTTGAAGTTTATTAAATAGATAAAGTAGAGCTTTTTTATGAAAAGTCATTATTTTTTCCTCTGAATATGTCTCTTTATTATTTTCCAAGATAGCATGAACTATATGAAACTGCTCATTTTCTTGTGTGCTGATATAGCTTTTTAATATGTTTGATTCTATAATAGTTTTTATCATATAGTTCTTATTAGCTATACAAATATTATCTTCCATCATTCTCTACTTTCTGTAACGCTGCTTTTGTAACTATAATAAGTTTTCCAATAGGAAATGATTTTTTTGATAGTATCATTAGTACTCTGCTAGAATTTGAAGATAATTTTTTAAAGATTATATTATGAGTATTCATCTCTATAATTAGCTGTTCAATTTTAGCATCTGTAAAAAGGGAAACTGCTCTATTCATTGTAGGAATGAAAGATGACTGAAACTCTTTATGATTATCTATAAATATTCTTGATTTATATTTTTTTAGTTCAAGGTCAATTAAGAATATTGCATCAAGTTCTTTTAGTTGTGATAAATCACTTTTGAGATACAAATCAATATTTTCATCTAGTGATTGCATTAGTATTATATCCTTTCTTGGCTAGTGTTAATAAGTTATATATCCTTCAAATCAGATTTCTAAAGATGCCATTATTATACAAATTGAGGATTATTCTATATTACTATATTAAAAGGTTTATATATGTAAAATCTTTTAATATAATAAAGACCATACAGGACAAAGCAAAATCTTTGTCCTATATCTAATTAACTCATGTTCTTCATGAGTCCATTTACAAATGATAATAGTTGAGGTGTTACACCCTTTAAATCTTCATTAGTAACATCTAATTCTGCTAGAATACTCATGAGTTTTTTATAAAACTCAGAAGGCTCTATCTCGCCTTTCTTCATCTCATCAATATATGTTGCTAAATGCTCTTTTGCCATTGTTATATCTCCCATTGATATCTCTCCTATAATCTCTAGTATATTAAGTTAAAAATTAAAAATTCCATTGTTTTGTATGGAACACAGTATAGATTGATTTTTGATTAGAAAGCTTGAATTTCTTTCATAAACACTTTTAGTGCGACTACAAGTGCACCCATTTTATATCCCTTAGATGCCAATGCCGCAAAAGCGATATCATCACCTAGATCTTTAATAGCTATTGAGCCATTATCTGCTGAAATAATCATTTCTGATAAGTTTCCTCTATCTGCATTTTCTAATGCACCAGTTAAAACAGATAGTAGAGTTGCCGTATCAGCAGCAATTATGTCAGCATCTTTATCTGTTGTAAAGTAACTTGCCATCTCTAGACCCTCTGAAGTTGCTATTATCGCACCCTCTAATCCCATTTTATCTACAAAGTTTTTTAATAGCTCTGTACCTTCGTTTGTTAACTTGCCAATATCCATAGACATAAACAACTCCTTTTTATTTAAATGTAGTCTCTTCAAGACTATGCGTATTGTACCAATATGGGGGGGAAATAGCTTAAAATGGAGGTTTGTGTGTAATTAAATCCAATTTACAATCGCTCTGTAGTGTAAGCCTCCCTCACCCTAAAATAAAAAGTGCTAACTCATCACTTAAAAAGTAATTGGTGTTGTAGTAGTGTGTGTTGTTGCATTTTAGTTTGTTTTCATCGCAGAGAAATTGTGCATTTTTTTGCATTTTGTCTGAGAGTGTACATGTTGTGGCTGTGTTTAGGCAGAGAGTGTTTTAGGGGGGGACTAGTAGATATTTAATGCCTGCTCTTATACTTTTACTAGATGTTAAACATAACCCCATTCATGAAATTTATTTTGAAGATTACTATCATTTTCAAATGCTTTAAAATAAAGATATTCAGGAGCTAAGTCTAAATCATCACTCCATTTTAAAGTATAATCAACTTGAAATTGTTTAAATTTTTCTATATTTTCCAACTCTCTAAATTGTTTAATTTTACCATTTAGGATAAATTCTTTTAAATCAACTTCACCTTTTTTATGGTCACTAAATTCTAATAGTATTTTATATTCATTATTGTAATTAGCATTTAATATACTTAACATTTTTACTCCTTAAACTAAAGGGTCTATTTTACGATATTCACCAGTTGTTTTAATATCTTCCCAATTTTGTAATAATTCAGATTGATGGTCTTCTGCCCACTCTACAACAAGCCCTAGAACTTTTGAAGGTACTTTACCTTCCATAACACCAAATGTTTTTATATTTATTGAAGCTTTATACTCATTATATTCTACATGAAAGTGTGGAGGATTATGTTCGTTAAAGTACATAAAGATTTTTATACCTAAAAATCTACTTATTTCAGGCATGAATATTCCTTCTAATTTTAATATTTACTAGACCCTTTACTATTATATCAAAATTTTATAACTTGATGTTTCTAAACATATATAAATCTTCCCCATTATTATTTAGCCACATGGTTGAAAAAGTACAATCAGCTAATTTTAATAGTACATTAGGAAAGGGAGAGAGTGAAGCGATAGTTCTTTACAGTGATTGAGATATTGAAAGAGTCTCAGATTTTTATTGATGATAAGACTTATACTTTGGTTTTGAAGATGGCAGGAGAGATATAAATCTTGTTCTTAAATGGGCTATTTTAGAAAGTATGAGTATCTACATAAAAGATAACAAAACCCATGACCTCATAGTCCATGGATATACCATGTTTAGTTATCACTTTTCATCAATCTTTGAAATAGAATATCTTCTACATTTCTACTTGAATCTACTACAATTAAAACATAAATTTTTTCAACATCAATTTTATAAATTATTCTCCATCTTTTGTAAATGATTTCCCTATATTTTACAATACCAATTTGCTGAAACTCTGGGACTACTCTTTTTCTTTCTGGTAAGGTATGTAGTTTATTGGACTCTTTTTTTATCTCAAAAAATATCTTTTTTGCTATGTTTATACTGTTAAGTTTAATATGCTCAATAATCAATTCTAAATCAAGTTCAGCACTTTTAGTCCAGATAACTTTAAATTTTTTCATTTAAGTTATCCAAATAATTTTTGCTCTAAATTGTTAAACATATCTTCTTGCTCTATCGTTCTTTCATTTTCTATATCATTTTCACTTTGAACTATTAATTTTAATAAATTTAAAGAATTTTGTAAATTTTCATAACTTTTTATATCTTGTACAACAGCTTTTGCTTCACCATTTTGGGTAATGATAATCGTTCTTTGATTTTCATTTACATCATTAATAACACTTGCCGTTTTTGCTTTAAGATAACTAATAGGTTTTATATCTTGACTTAATAACATTTTGCTAACCTTTTGCTGAATTTAGATATTGTACTAAATTTAGTTTTAATTTAGTATTAAGTAAGGGTATTTCTTGTGATAATGGTGGTCTTGAGTTATGGCTTTTTTGTTTTGCTCTTTAAAGTATTTGACTTGATACGATAAAAGCCCAAAGATTTCTACAAAACTACAAGAAGCCATAAACTCACTTAGCTACATGCCACAGCGTTGCCGTATGAGTATCTACATAAAAGATAACAAAACCTATAATCTCATAGTGCTTAGTAAGTTTGTACTCCAAACTTCAATAACATCTTTGGAAGAACATCATCAAGGTTAAAAACTTCTTTATCAGTAAGTTCAATTAATTTAAAACCATATTTTTTATAAATCTCTTTTTTCTTCTCTTTTCTTGCCGCGTATTTAGGTTCATTTTCAAGTCCCCAAAATTCAATATATATTTTTCCTGTTGGAATATAAAAATCACAATACACTTCTTCTTCAATAGGTAATTTTCTTTCATAGGCATGAACTATTTCTGCCATATAAAGCCAATTATCTATTAACATTTCGGCTTTACTTCTAACCATATGTCCATCTGTAGCTCTATGTTTTGCTATAAACTTTTCTCGGAAATTAGAATCTTTAGAATTATCAATTTTCTTCTGTGTACTTTCTCCTGCGTCACCATTAACTTCTTTTAAAATTGATGCAAAAGCACTATTTTTAAAAATTGATTCATCCCACTCAACATAAGGTATTCCATTTTGATTATTCTCTTTTTGAATACCTCCATTTTTACTTCCAAGGATAGTAATAGTCCAACCTTTTAAATATTTTTCAATAAATCCAATCTCCGATAATATTAAGTTTATTTTTCTTGCAGATAGATTATATTTATTGGCTATTTTTGTAGAAGAAAAGAACTCTTTTCCTTGAGTGATTAACTTGTTTGGAATTTCCATGTCATCGTTCCAAACGATATATTCTCCAAATTTTGCATGATTTTTTGTTGCACCACTGTTTTGAATTCCTGAATCAGTTAGCTTATAGCCTTTTTCATCTTTAACGATATATTTTGCAGCTAATAAAAGTTCATCAAGCTGATGTTTACTTATAGATAATTTTTTTGCTAGTGCAGATGTTGATATTTGTTTTGTTTTTGGCATTTTTTTCTCTGATTTTAAATTTGTTTGTTTTTGATACAACTATTTATTCAAGGAACAGTATATACTTAATACCCTTAAATGCTATGATTAATAGTACATCAAAAATATAACAATTTGCCATACTTCCAACCTCAAACAAAAAATTCCAATATAATCAAAACAGTAAAAATAGATTTGACAAAATTAACCTATTTGGTTAAAATTAACTATTGAAGGATTTTCTTTGGAGAAGAGAGTGGCACATTATAGTTTGAAGACTATAAAAGAGCTGATAGTAAAAAAGAAGTATTTCGTAACTTTGTCAGCTAGGCAAAACTATACAGCTTTAGGGCTAAATGATGATGAAGTCTTAGAGGTGATAGAGAAGCTTACAGCTAAACACCTTTATAAGTCTATGACAAGTTATGCAAACCATACCATTTGGCATGATGTATATCATAGTAAATACAAAAAGATTGAACTTTACATTAAGTTACAAGTGAATGAAAATGCGATAATTATATCGTTCAAGGAAAAGTAATGAAAAAATGTCCTCTATGTGATTCTGAACTCAAAAGAGAAGAGAGAACTACACACTATACTTATAAAGATAAAACCCAAGAGATACTACAAAGTGGTGAGTACTGTGTAGCGTGTGGAGAAGGGTTCTTGTCTTCTAAAGATTTAAAAGCATCTCAAAAACAGATAGCAGACTTTAAAAGAGGTGTAGACCATTTGCTTACAACAGATGAAGTAAGAGCTATTAGAAAAAAACTTAAACTTACTCAAGAGAAAGCATCAGAACTTTTTGGTGGAGGTGTAAGAGCATTTCATAAGTATGAAATAGGCGAAAATACACAAAGTCGTCCATTAGATATATTGTTAAAGCTTATGGATAGTGGTAAGGTTTCGGTGGATGATTTGCAGATGGTAGGGTAAGTAAAATCTCTACTGTCTATTCAACCAATAATCAGGTTTTTTATTGAGTTGCATTACAGCTAAAATAACAATTTCATTCTCTTTTTTAAAATATATCACACCAAAGGGAAATCTATTGGTTAGACAGCGTCTTATATTTTTGTCTAAAGGTTGCCAAGCATGGGGGAAAGCTATAATGCGTTGAATAGTATTGTAAACTTCATTTACAAATTCAAGTCCAAGGTTTTCTTGACACGCTTCGTAGTAATCAATCGCTTGATTAAATTCTAGTTCTGCTTCGGGGTGAAACGAAAAAGTCATTATTTATTAAATCTTTGTTGAATTTTTTGAAATACATCATCACCATTAATCGCAGTCACTTTACCATTTTCAAGCTCATCTTTTCTTCTGTTTGACTCTTTTATCCATGCATTATCGACAGACTCATGTATAGGATTTAGACTATTTAGTAGCTTTTCTACCATTTTTGTTTTAAGCTCTATAGGTAAGACTTCTATGTTTTTAAAAAGTTCTTCTTGACTCATGGCTAACATAGATACTCCTTTATATTTTAATGATTTATTATAACATACTAGCTGTAGAATTTTACTTTTTACTCATCGCTCCCGTATGAGAATCTATACACAAGAACTAAAGATAATACCTTTTACCCTAAAATAAAAAGTGCCAACTCATCACTTAAAAAGTAATTGGTGTTGTAGTAGTGTGTGTTGTTGCATTTTAGTTTTTTTTCATCGCAGAGAAATTGGGCATTTTTTTGCATTTTGTCTGAGAGTAGTGAGGGGTTAATGCCTATGCAACTTCGTAAGCCTAAAAAAATCTGCTCGGTTTGTAGCTCCTCTTTGGTTAGTGGTTCTTCTTTTATGTTTAGTGGGTTTTGTATGTATGCATCTATGTTGGTTTGTGGGTAGTAGCGTGTTTGGATGAGAAAACCTACTGCTCCAGCTCCAGCTCCTATGTAGTTTTCTAGTTCCCAGTAGCCTTTGTTGTGTTGGCTTTGGTAAGTTCCAAAGTTTGAGATCTCGTATTGGGTAAAGCCTCGTTCTTTTATCTGGTCTGCTACAAAAAAAGCGAGGTTTTCATTCTCTTGTCTTACCTCTGGAGTTGAGGAGAATTTTGTTCCATCTTCTATGGTGAGTTCATAGGCTGAGATGTGGTCTATGGGTAGGGTAAATGCCTCTTTTATGTCTGCTAAGAGTAACGCTTTTGTGTCGCCTTTGTAGTTATAAATGAGGTCAAGTGAAAGATGCTCAAAGCCTAACTCTTTGGCATAGAGTAGAGCATCTTTAGCTTGTTGTGGTGTATGTGACCTACCTAGTGCTTTAAGTTTCTCAAAGTTAAAACTTTGCACCCCAAAACTTATGCGGTTTACCCCTAAGGCTTTCATACCTTTTAGCCATGCTTTTGTAGCAGAGTTTGGGTTTGCTTCTGTGGTTATCTCTGCGTTTTTCTCTAAGTAGGGTTCTACTAAGTCAAAAATAGGTTGGTAGAGTACAGGGTCAATAGTCGAAGGTGTACCACCTCCAATAAAAAGTGTTTTTATCTCTCCTTTTTGTGGCTTAAAACGTTCGAGTTCAAAACGAAGCTGTTTGTAGAGGGCTTCCATGTAGGCTTTTCGTGTGTCAAATTTATCGACATAGGAGTTGAAACTACAGTAGTGACATTTGGAGTCACAATAGGGTATATGAAGATAAATGAGCATGGTTTTCCTTGGGTACTTTTGTGGGGTTAAAACTGCTTATAACTACAATTTTGATAAAATCATAACAGAAAAAAGAGCGTAAACAAAATTTTAAGAGAAATGAGTATTTGAAAATGCACAATAAAAAGCGTTATCGCCCAAATGTTGCAGCCGTCATACTCTCTTCAAAATATCCTGAAAAATGTGAATTTTTTGTAGCACATCGTAGTGATATTAAAAATGCTTGGCAGTTTCCGCAAGGTGGCATAGATGAAGGTGAGACCTTACACGAGGCACTTCATAGAGAACTACTAGAGGAGATTGGTTGTAATGATGTTGAAATTTTAGGAGAGTTTCCTGAATGGATTACTTATGATTTTCCTAAAGTTTCACAAGGCAAAACATACCCCTTTGATGGACAGACGCAAAAGTACTTTTTAGTGCGTCTTAAAGAGGGTGCAACTATTGATTTACAAGCATACAAGATTCCAGAATTTGAAGAGTATGAATTTGTTGCGTATGAACAGTTATTTAAGAAAGTTACTTTTTTTAAACGAAGAGTATATCGAAGGGTAATTGATTATTTTATAGAAGAGGGTTTGATTTAACCCTTGTTTGAGTTATGGTTTATTATAAAAAAAGGAATATATTTAAATGTTAATTGTACATAAGTATGGTGGCACGAGTGTTGGTGATGTTGAGCGTATAGAGAATGTAACTAACCGTGTAGCAAAAGCAAGAGAAGCGGGAGATGATATTGTTGTAGTTGTTTCAGCTATGAGTGGTGAGACCAATAAGCTTATTGGTTTTGCACATCATTTTACGAAAGAACCTGCTAAAAAAGAGATGGATATGCTTTTAAGTTCAGGAGAGAGGATAACCGCAGCACTACTCTCTATAGCCCTACAAGCTAGAGGTTATGATGCTGTAGCTATGACAGGTCGTGGAGCAGGGATAGTCACTGATGATACACATACCTATGCACGTATCAAGTCCATAGACCCCAAAGCGATGCACTCAGCAATCAAAGCGGGTAAAATAGTCATCGTTGCAGGTTTTCAAGGGGTAAACCAAGATGGAGCTGTTACGACACTAGGGCGTGGAGGTTCAGACCTTTCAGCTGTAGCCTTAGCTGCTGCGTTAAAAGCAGACCAGTGTGAAATCTACTCAGATGTAGATGGCATTTACACGACAGACCCACGCATAGAACCTAATGCTAAGAAATTAGATGTTATCTCTTATGATGAGATGCTTGAACTCTCTTCACTTGGTGCAAAAGTACTACAGAGCCGTTCAGTAGAGTTGGCAAAAAAGTTAAATGTTAAATTGTATGCTAAAAGTAGTTTTAGTGACAACATAGGTACACTTATTACAAAGGAGAGTAACAGTATGGAAGAAGTTTTAGTTAGTGGTGTTGTGTTAGATAAAAACCAAGCAAGAGTTACACTTAGAGGTGTTTCAGATAGACCAGGTATTGCATCAGAAATATTTACTATGTTAGCAAAAGAAAATATCAATGTAGATATGATTATCCAAAATGTGGGAGCAGATGGTTCTACAAACCTTGGGTTTACTGTACCTCAAAGCGACCATGAAGATGCTAAAAAGCTTATGATGAACTTTAACCATGACATAGAGGGTATGGACTTTGATGAACATGTATGTAAAGTCTCTGTTGTAGGTGTGGGTATGAAGTCACACTCTGGTGTAGCAGCTACAGCATTTACTGTAATGGCGACTAACAGCATAAACATTCAAATGATTTCAACTTCTGAGATAAAAGTCTCTATGGTTATAGATGAGAAGTATGGTGAACTTGCTATTCGTACACTACATGAAGCGTATGAGTTAGATAAGTAATTCAATGCAACAACTTTTAAAATGGACACTTGAAACAATACGTGAAGAGGAGTCAGGATTCTCTTGGATGGAAGAGTATCGTTATGAATGGTCTCCATTAGTAAAGAGTGCTGTATCTCAAGTAATAGAGGGGAAAACAGTACTGATTATTACCGATAATAAACACAGATGGTTTGCTAATTATATACTCAACAGTGTAAATGATTTGAAAAAAAACCGTCCTCTTCTCCCTTTTTATCATCTTATAGATCAGTTTCCAGACTTGATAAATATAACCTCTACACAAGATTTAGAGCTTCTTGAAGATATGCTAGATATATCACACCCCAATGGTTACTATATTTGGTATATAGGAAAAGGTGACCATCCACTTACAAAATTGGCATACCGTAATGATGAGAGCTTTTTATGGATAATGGATGAAGAGATACAAAATAGTTTTGCCTTACGTAGTGCCGATACACTTTTAGATATAAAACTTTTACAATTGTATAAACTTTTTGATACCACACTCTCTGCTGCACTTTTTGGGGATATAGATTTAGAGTTATGATAGTGCAAAGTCAGGTTATTATTACAGGTCATCTTGAAGAGGCAGTAGAGCAACTAGAACAGCTTAAGAGTACAGAACTGTTTGTAGAGATACTCTCTCCTAGCATGGCAACAAATCTACACAAAGAGGGTGAAGCTACACCCTATAATGTACACAGAATTGCTACAGAGAAAGAGACTTTTTCTGTAGTAGATGCGAAACTGGCTATAGAAAAAGCCTATATGGCTACAGAAGAGACGATGGTTATTATACTTGTCTCAAAGAACTTCTCTCCTATTGTCCAAAATAAACTACTTAAAGTGATAGAAGAACCACCTAAAAACAAAGAGTTTATACTTATTACAGAGAGTAAATCAACACTCCTTGACACCATAAAGTCTCGTTTACCTGTAACAGTATTGAGTGAGACTAAAGAGTGTGAAGCGTTAGCTCTTAGTATGGAACAGCTATCTTTAGAAACGGTGTATGAGTTTATACAGACGCATAAACGTACCGATGTTAAAGCGATGAAACCTCTTATAGAGCAGATAAGTAAAGAGGCGATAATCTCTCAAAAATACAACTTAGATGAAAAAACTTTAACACTCTTCTCTAATGCATTTATAGCTTTAGATATAGGCTCACCACCGATATTTGTACTCAATGCGTTGCTTTTAAAGCTTCTAGCTAGAAAGAGAAGATAAGTTATGCATATTTATAAACTAGGTAATATCTCAGATAAAAAAACAACACTTAAAGCCCTTGGTGTTCAGAGTGCTGGGGTGAGTATTATGGCTAAGAAGATGGAGCTTTTTTGTTTTTACATTAAAGATTTAAAAACCCCAGCTGCAAATATCTTGAAACAAGATGCCTTAAGTATAGGGGCAGACTTAGCAGTGCCTAGTGGGGTGATACTCTGTGAAAAGCCAATGCATGACTGTATGCTTATAGGTACACTTAAACATATAGAGCTACTCTCACACAAAGAGTTGGCTCAACCTTTTGGACTTAAAAAACTAGCAATAGAGCTTAAAAAGTTTCTTAAAACTTTACACTACCCCACACAAATAATGGGTGTTATAAATGCAAACGATGATAGCTTTTTTAAAGAGAGTAGGTTTGTATCTGATGATGCTATAACTCAGTGTGAACAGATGATAAAAGAGGGTGCTTCTATTGTTGACATCGGTGCAGTCTCCTCTCGCCCTAATGCTGATGTAGTGACAGTAGAGGAAGAGCTGTTACGTATGAAGCCTATTTGTGATGCTATCGCTTCTAAAAAGCTGTATGAAAAAGCAGTATTTTCCATAGATAGCTATACACCAGAAGTGATAGAGTATGCCTTAAAGTCAGGCTTTACTTTAGTCAATGACATTACAGGTGCAAGTAGTGAAGAGCTGATAAGATTATGCATAAAATATAGTGCAAAACTATGTATTATGCATATGCAAGGCACACCCCAAACGATGCAAACAAATCCTCTATATGATGATATTATGGTTGAGGTGAGTCAGTTTTTTGAAGAGCGTATTGCTAAGTGTGAAGCCTTGGGCTTAGCTAGAGAGTCTCTGCTTTTAGATGTTGGTATAGGGTTTGGAAAGACATTAGAACATAATATTACACTCATTAAAAATTTGGCACATTTTAAAAGCTTTGGATGTGAACTACTCATAGGAGCTAGCAGAAAGTCCATGATAGATAAAATCACTCCCACCCATACCAGTGAGCGTTTATCAGGTACACTAGCTATCCATTTAAAAGCAGTGGAGAATGGTGCAAATATTGTACGGTGTCATGATGTAAAAGCACATCAACAAGCGCTAAGAGTGCAAGAGGCATTACTATAAAAGATGATGCGTATTTTAAAATGGATGGTTCTACTCTTTGTAAGTTTAGTTGTATTTGTGGTATCAGTAGATTTATATATCTCTAAACAAGCCCAAGAACATCTGTATTCTCACATAAAAGAGGTACCAGCAAAAAAAGCAGCGTTAGTCTTAGGTACAGCTAAGTATGTCTCAAGAGGTAAAAAGAATTACTTTTATGTCTATCGCATAAGAGCAGCAGTAGCACTCTGGAAAGCAGGAAAAGTAAGAGCCATAGTTGTCTCAGGAGATAACGGTACGAAGTATTATGATGAGACAACAACTATGCAAAAAGACCTTATCCGTGCAGGTGTACCTAAAAAGTACATAAGCTTAGACTACGCAGGGTTTAGAACTTTAGACTCAGTAGTAAGAGCAGAAGCTATCTTTAATCTTGAAGACTACATTATCGTTTCACAAAAGTTCCATCTTGAACGTGCCTTGTTCTTAGCACAAGCCAAAGGGCAAAAAGCCATTGGTTTTGTGGCAAAAGATATTGCTGGAACAGCTGCTGCTTACAGAATGAAAGCACGAGAGTACCTAGCTAGAGCAAAAGCTTTTTTAGATGTTTATGTGTTACACACAGAACCTAAGTTTTATGGAAAGAAAGAGAGAGTACGCTATAGGTAGTGTTATATACCACCTTGTAACCATGTAAAAAAATCACCTATAGGGTCAAAGGTGTAAGATGCTTGTTTCTCTTTATACATATACCCTTTTGAAGGTGTTTTTTTTATCTTAGGAAAGTTACTGTTTACTTTTGTAGCCCCTCCTGCCTTTTTCCACTCAAAAATTTGTCGTAACTCTCCACCATCTAGCCAGATGCCATGGCGAAGACATCGGTCTATGATAACCCCACTTACCGCTCTATAGTTTGTACGTTGCATAATCTTATTACAGACAGGACACGAACGGTATTTGACAACCCTCTCTTGTTTATGTCTAGGGTTATTTTGAACAAAACGAAGTACATGTAAATCTATCTGCTCTTTGGGAGTACTCTGTTTATCTATCAGTTGTTCTAAAATATCTTCTATAATAAACAGACCATCACACTCATGACAACGCTGAACAAGTAGTCTCTTTTTTAAACCTATATTGATGTTGTCAAATGCTACATCGCATACAGGGCAGTTTAGTGTAGTGTTTTTCTCTTCTATCTCTATGGCTGAAAGTACCCCTAAGTTTAAAGGATTCCTTTGCCCACAATAGCTACAAATAGCACCCTCTCTTGGTAGTGGAGCAGAACAAAATTTACACTTCACTTATAACTCTTCTAAAATAGTATGTTTCTTCTTCTCATACTCTGCACTGCTGATAAGCTCTGCCTCAAAAAGCGTTTTAAGTTTGGTAAGTCTCTCTACTATCGTGTCATTAGTTTTGGTGTTAGAGAGAGGTTCACTAAGGTTAGAAGAGAGCATACTCCCCGCATTTGCTCCCATGAAAACCCCTGCTGCACCTGCTTCGTTGGAGGCAGCGTCACTCAGTGCGTCTAGTTGCCTCATATCTTTATAGCTTACGCCTACTTGTTTTGCTGCATAGTGTGTGGCTTGGGTATCGGCTATTTTATTGATGCGATTTTTGGTTTTTTCATCAAACTCTGTACCCTCTATCCTAAAGTCATTTAGGGTAAAGCCTAAAGTTTCAAACTCTTTAACTAACTTCAGTTCTAACGCCTCACCTAACTCTTCTCTTTGTGCATCTATATCGTTATACGAAACTTTAGACTCTGCAAACATGTCACTCATGGGGTGAACTAAACGTGCATTGACTAGGGTTCTGAGTTCATCTACACCAAAATACTCTTGCTCTCCTACTATGGAGACAAAAAAACTTTTTGGGTCTTGTATCTGTATACTATAATTACCAAAAGCAAACAGTTCTACAGGAAAGTTATACACAGGGTCAATATACTTAATAGGTGCAACAGTTCCCCATTTTTGGTCAGCTAAGATACTTCTTTTATAGAAGTAAAACTCAGCTTTATGTTCACTCTCAAAAAACTGCATCGTTTTTTTAATCGTAGTAATAAAAGGGATGTTTGAAGTCTCTATGCTATAAAGACCTTCATGATGAAAAACCGCTTTTATCTTACCCTCATAGACAAATATACAACCTTGCGTAGGTCCAACAATAAGCTTAGAAGCATTTTTAATCTCATCACCATTACTACTCCATCGGTAAAAAAGTGTATCGCTATGCTCATTATCCCACTGCATAACAGAACGCAGTTGCCGTTTCAAAGGATCAAAAAATGCCATAATATCTCCTACATATTAATATAGTCTTATTATATCATAGTTCGATTTTTTGGTTTAGAGTTGTAGAATATAGTATATTGACATTGTAGCCCACTTGTGCTACAATAAATAAAAAAGGATGTATTATGGCACTTGATGCGACAGTAAGAGCTAGAATAGATGCAGGCTTAAAAGAAGATGTTGAAAAGATTTTATCTGAGATAGGTATCAGTACATCTCAGGCTATTGCTATGTTTATGAAAGGGATTAAACGTGAAAGAGGTATCCCGATGGAGTTGAAAATTCCTAATGATGAAACTTTACAAGCAATGAAAGATGCTGAGCTAGGTATAAATATGGAAGAAATTACGCTTGAAGAGATGATAGAAGAGCATAAAAGAGCTTATAGTTAAACGGCATAAGAGTTTTTTAAAAGATATAAGAAAGATACAACTTAGTGATAAACACTTTTCTAAATATGTTGTCTATCTTTCTAGGCTTATAGAAAAAAAAGATTTACCTATAGAAGCATTGAATCATCCTTTAAAAGGTGATTATATGGGGTATTATGAATTTCATATTAGTGGTGATGTACTTGTGGTATATAAAATAAAAAACAATGAACTTTGGCTTATACGTATAGGTTCCCATAATGAAGTATTTAAGAGGTAATAGATGACAAATAAACAATACCAAGAAAAAACAGACACCCTTAAAAAATGGGCATACGCCTATTATGTTGAAGACAATCCCATTGCTACAGATGAAGAGTATGACACGCTTTACCATGAAGTTTTAGACTATGAAA
>Ga0256838_1000317_pt1 | contig 32234 bp, 38 predicted proteins | sample 4571419metaG_FD_185978 | JGI IMG/M metagenome (GOLD analysis project Ga0256838, IMG submission 185978) | Hydrothermal vent microbial communities from Guaymas Basin, Mexico - 4571-419 | ecosystem: Environmental > Aquatic > Marine > Hydrothermal vents | place: Mexico: Guaymas Basin | collected... | reverse complement strand
ACACTCCTTTAAAGATATGGGCGGTTTAACAGGAACACCTGAGAAACCGTCCTTTTTTGAAAATATTATAGATGATAGCAAAAACTTTGTCAAGGGAGTAGTAAGGGATGTAAAAGGATTTGTAACTAATCCAAGAGCAGTAATGGGAGTAATGGCTTCTATGATAGAAGGTTGATTTTAAATGAAAAACCCCATAAAGGGTAAAAGCCTATAAGGCTTTTAAAATGGATAGAAAACTTTGTCGTTATATTCCACAAAGCCTTCTATTTCTAAGTCTCTGATATACTTTTGGAAGTTTATGTAAGGGTAAATCTTATCATATACCTCTTTACCCATTTGCTCTTCCAAAAATCTTTCAGCCACTTCTTGCATGTCACCGTATTCAAAAGTTACATCATCTATTTTGCTAATTGCCTCATTAAAATCAAAGTTTCCATATTCCAATAAAAAGGCAAGCGCATCTTTTTCGTTTTCCTCCAAATCATCTATTGTCTGTTGTCTGTATAACAAATCAATAGGATTTGCGTATTCATTTATTAAATCTTTAAAGAAAACCTCCTCATTATCTTCAAACTCCCAATCCAATAGAATAAATTCTTCCTTTACAAGATTTTTCATTATCTTTTGTAATTCATCTTCATCAAACTCTTTTAAGTCTATCCACTGGCCGCATACACTACAACCCTGATTATACTTTTGTAAATCCTGAAGATAGATTTTCATTATAACCTCCTTATTTTCCTTATAATACTTTAAGCTACTTTTTTCCACCAGATTTTTTTTGTGCCGTGAAATCTAAAGCCAAGCTCTTTTAGGATATTTCTATTCTTAAAAATGGCCCCTTTTGTTTTTTCAACTACTTTTAAAAAGCCATTTTTCTCTTGAATATCCATTCCAAAATTTTGAAGCGTTTGGCGAATATTATCAATGACACTAACTTCTTTTTGAGTTGTCTCCGGTATTGTTTCTGGTGTTATAACATTTTCTTCGTTTTTTACAGCTTCTTCATCTATTTTAAGTTCTCCACCTTCCGCATGGCCTACACCCATCTCTTCTACACCATAAATACCGCTTATATTAAATGCTTTTCGTAAAGCCTGTGATTCAGCTACTTTTTTAAGCATAGTTTTTGGCATTTTGGCCCAGAACTGAGTAAGCTCTCCATTTTTTTTGTATTGTGCGTATTCGCTAAACTCTACCTCAACGATTGTAGGTATATTTGTGTCTTTTCTATATACCTTAGCAGTCGCTACCAAGTCAGTGGCATTTTGCCAAACCCCATTAATAAGTTTAGGAACTTCTTTTAAATCACAATAGCTTTCAATACCGGCAAAATTACCGGTTCTATGAGCTATACTTAAAAATCCATCCCTCGATGTAAGGGGTTCAATCTTTGTAATCCACTGACCGTTCACTTTGGAACTTCTCTCTATAAAGAAAATCTCTCTTTTTATTGGATTAAGTCCCAAAGTCTGAGCTACTTTTAAACAATACTCCACATCCTTAGGAGATGCGGTTGGTGGAAAGAATTGTTTTTTTATAAAGTCAATATCTAATGTATTTTGTGCCAATACAATTTTGTTTTGAGTAGCAGTTGCTTCCATAATAACCTCCTTATTATTTTAAAAATTAACAACATAAACAACCTGATTTATTTAAAAGATAAGTAAAGTAATAAGTAGAAAAATTAAATTAAAAGGAACGGATTAATGCGAGTGTTTTTTATTTTTTTCCTCTTTTATCATCATGTAAAAACCATACCCCACTAACATCAATCCTATAATCCAAATTATTACATGTATAATCATTTTTCATCCTTTTCAAAGTTCTCTAAAATTATACCAGAAACAATCATAAACACTCCTATTATTACATCAATGATATTATACAGTTCAATATGGCTATCACTTATCCCATACAAACCATTAACCAACAATCCTACTCCTATATTTTTAACAGTTTCACCAATAATAATAAATTTTTTGTTTTTTATATTTTCCCAAATTTCAGGCAAATTCATTTAACCCCCTTATTTTATTTTAAGAGATGAAGACCTTTTTACTTCTTTTCCGTATTTTTCAAGAAGCTCTTTATATAGGTCTTCATTTTCTTTTTTTAGTTTTTGTGTATCAATCGTTTTATAAGAAGTTTCGGCGGTAATTGAAACTACATGTTCGCCGGCTTTAACTTTTGATACACCTTTAACCTCCAAATATTGTTTGATTTTTTCTTTTTTTTCTTTTGCTATTGCTTGAAGTTTTTTAATCTCTTTTTCAAGGGACATTACATCTTCAGCTTCCTTAGCAATAGCAAAATCGTTTACAGCTCCTTTACAAAAAGTAGGACATCCAGATTTGTAAGGGCATTGAGAACAGTAAAGTTGTTCTTCTCCCTCTGGAGCCTCTTTTTTGATAAGAGCAGCACGAAGAGCTTTTGCTTTTTCCAAAGCTATTTTTTGTAGCTCTTCATCTTTTTCAACCTCAACAACCTCATATTTACCGCTATTATTGTTTACCATAACAATAAAGGCGTTTTTAACTTTCCAGCCTTTACTTTTAAGAACCGTATCAGCTACAAGCCATTGAAAATTAACCTGTAACAAATATGATGGATACATTGTGAAATTGTCATTGTTTTGAGACTTAACTTCAATTATGGTAATACTTTTTTCTTTTTTGTTTATTACCACATAATCAAGATGCACCCTTGCAGGATACGGCTCATCAGAAGTTTCAAACTCAACTTCTCTTTTATAAGGCATATTTCCAAGCATTTTTTCAATTATAAGCTCAGTATTATGCCCTCTTTCAAAGATAAGCAGTTTTTCTATTGGTAATTCGGCAGGATTTGTTTTATTAAAGTATGCCGCTCTTAAACATCCTGAAATATCAGAAGCTCCTATATATTTTGTTCTATCCCCGAGTTTTTCTTGGGATTCTTTTTTAAGAGCTTCTCTTAAGTTTTTTTCAAAAACCTCCTTGATTTTATTTATGTTTGTTGCCATCGTAACCTCCTTTTTTTATTTTGTAATTTAGGAACAAAAAGTTCCATCGGAGGCTACGATGGCACTCTACCCCACAGGGGCTACGAGTGCAAAAGAGGATAATCCTCTCATCGTAGCCCCCTGTGGAGCTTTTTAATTAAATTGTTTCATTAAAATAAATAAGTTTTCCATCTATTTCAAAAAATTCACCTTTTTTAAAAAAGCTATGGAATTTTCCATATTTTCTTGCTTTTATTTTTAAATAAATTTTTGAATTTCTTTTACTTTTTATTTTTTTAATTTTCATTTTAACCTCCTTAATTTTTTAAAATGGTATTTCATCTTCATCGATATCGATTGAAGGCACATTGTTATTTTGTTGTGTCGGTTGTTGTATCTGAGGCTTAGGAGCCGGCTGAGAAGGGTTTGTATATCCACCGGCATTATATCCGCTCTCTTCCACGCTGGACTTTGAATCCATAAACTGAACTTTTTCAGCCACTATTGAGTGTTTGCTTCTTTTTTGGCCGTTATTATCAATCCAATTTTCAAGAATAAGTCTTCCCTCAATTAAAACTTTTCTACCTTTTGCCAAGTATTGATTGGCAATTTCAGCACTTCTACCAAAAACTGTAATGTCGATAAACATAACCTCTTGTTTGTTTTCACCGGTTACATTATCTTTATACGTCCTGTTTGTCGCCAATCCAAATTTGGCAATAGCAGTCCCATTTGGGGTATATTTGAGTTCTACGTCGCGAGTTAAATTACCAATTAATATCACTTTATTAAACATACTAACCTCCTTATTTTAGAATTGATTAAGTTCATTTTGAACTTTTCTAAATTTATAAATTCCATACACCATCATTGCCATTCCAAATAATGCTAATTCCATAACAACCTCCTTATTTCCTGATTTTTTTGTTTATTTTGTAGATTTTGAAGAAAATTAAATGATTTTTTTTATCCAGCCATCTTCGTTGTTTTTTGTTTTATATTTTTTAAAGCCTAATTGTTTTAGTTTTTTTTCATCAAGCCAATAATTGTCGCTTCTAATAAATAAAAAACCTTTTTTAAATTTATAGTGGGTTAAACCGTAAGTGCCGTTTGACACATATGAGATGATATTTATCAGTTTATTTTGAATTATTTCGATAAACTGATAATTAATTGGTATTTCCCACTCTTTTTCAAGAGATATTAATACTTCTTTTTGAATACTTTTAATTTCTTCTAAAAACATAACAACCTCCTTATTTCCTGATTTTTTTGTTTATTTTGTAGATTAATTAAATAAAAGAAGTTATCTAAAGAACTTAGATAACTTTCTTGATAGCTTTGTTTTTCTAAAATAAAGCATTTTTTATTTTTTTTAGCCCGAGAATACTAATCACTACGGGCCATAAACCTCCTTAACTTAACAACCAAACATGTTTGAAACCACCTGAATCCGCTCCGGTACAACAAAGAAGACATAATAATCCCTTTCTCCCTCTGAGAGAGGGTATACCGGAGCTTTGAAGAAGCTCTCCCTTTTAGGTGGACTTGCCATAATGGCGGGAGAGAAAAGCCACCTTTGGGTATTAAACCCAGGACGTAAAAATTTACGCCCTAACTCTTCATAATGAAGAGAAATATCTTTAAAAAAGATAATTTAATTATAAAAAATTTGATTAATTTTTGTCAAGAAGAATAGGGAAGGGAGGGGAGAATAACTAATCTTCTTTACTTTGGTCTTGAGCTTTAAGATATTTTACTACTTCGTTTCTTAATGCTTTATATCTTCCAAGAAGTTTAGGGTCAAGTTTTTCGGCAGTAAATTTTATAAGTTCGCTTTCAGCCTTTTTTAACGTATTCATAAAATCTTTTACACTACTAATCCATTTTTCAACTTCTTCTATACTTCTATTTTGTTTAATAGGCAAATCGTATTTATCAATTAATACAACCGCCTCATAGATGTTTTCAAAAGTTTTATTTTGTGGAATTAAAAGTTCTACGATTGTTCTACTGTTTTGAACCAACTTTTCTTTTTCATATTTTCTCATATTTATTAAATCATCAATACTAAAATTAACAAGACCTCTTCCAAGTTCGTGGGCCAATTCTATAATGTCTTTTGCTTTTTCCTCAACCTCTTTAATAATGCTTTCAACTTTTTTTACATCTTCACCTTCTACATAATAACCCCAAAATTCCTTAAAAGCATTGTTTACCAACTCAAGCATTCTTACCGGTACTCTAAAATTTGTTCTCACGGTAGGGTTGCTAAACTCATATACCCAAGCATTTGGATACAGGCTTAATAATTTTAACTTTTGATTGATTCTTTGTTTTGTAAGTTCCATATTAACTCTTTTCTTAGACATCATAACCTCCTAATTCTAAAATTTCATGCTTATTTTAACAAACTTTATTTAACAAATTATAGTTTACGCAATACTAAATCAATTTTTTTTGCTAACAATAAATCATTGAGGTCTTTATATTCTTTATCCCATGTAAGTCTAATATTTTCAATAGACAATTCATTAAATATGCTTTGTAATTTTTCTCCTGCTTTAATTCCCGCACTATCCATATCGAACGCTATATAAACTTTTTTTCCTTTAAGCAAACACAACCATTCTTCTTTTATATTTCCCACTCCTGGAACAGCAATAAACCCCATATCTTCTTTAAAAATGCTTAATGCATCAATATGTCCTTCCGTAATAATAAAACAGTTAAATTTTTCTATTGTGTTTCTGTTTAATCCAAATGGAAGTGGAATGACTATATCAGGTGTGCTTACTTGAAATTCCTTTATATTGCCGTTTGGAGAAAATGGTCTTAATATCAGTCCATTTACTAAATCATTATTCAATTCAAATCCGTTTGGTATAACCATAAATCCATCTTTACTGTAATATCTAAATTTAAAGTTTTCTGGATGTAATATTTTAAATTCGATTAAGTCTTCTTTTGGAAAGGGAATAGTAAGAAGCATCTCTTTTATGTCATCATTTGATAAGTAACCGATATCTTTAAGAGCTGGGTGGTCTATACCTCTTTTTTTATAATATTCTTCTTTTTTTAAGTGGTCGGTAGTAAGAGAATAACGATAAATATATCCGTATATAAGTTTTAGTTTTTGTGACTTTTTAAGTTTAGTATATTCATAGTTTTCCAAAAAATCCATAATGGAAACATGATTAAACTTTTGTTTTAATTTTTTTTCAAGTTCGCATTCTTTTTTCTTTTGTTTTGAAACATTTAGCGGTTTTTTGTAGTTTGTTTTTTTTATCTTTTCTTTATATCGGTTAAATTCATCGTTATATTCTATTTTGTAAGGTATTCCAAAATTTTCATGAAGCCAAGTACACGCCTGTTTAAAATCAAAATTTAATGCATACATTACTACTTTTATAGAATCTCCTTTTAAGTCCGGATTAACCATACATTTACAGATATTTTTATCTCTCCAAACTATTAAAGATGGATTTTTATCCCCGTGTTCGTGGAAAGGACAAAAACATTTCATAGCAAGTGTTTTTGTATGAGAACCTCCTGATTTCTTTTCGGCACCAAGTAACTCTAAGACGTTTTCTATTGGTATCTGTTTTAGAGCTTCTATATCAAATAGTTCTTTCAAAACAATTCCTTTGAGTATATGTAAAAATCAAATCTTACCCTCCCCAATATCTTGGCATGTTTTGATAATAGATAGAACGTTCGTCCAAAGCCTCTTTTAATATCTCTTCAAGTTCTTTATTTTGAATAATGATAGTATCTAAATCATTTAAGTTATCACTTATTATAAACTCATAAAAAGTTTTAAATTTTTCTTGAGGTACTATTTCAAACCCTAAATCATCATTAATAATTTTTGCCTCAAAAAATCTTCCTTTTTGAGTTTCTAAAAACTTTTTTGCTACTTTTTTGTCCGTTTTTCTTAGTTTTCTAAATTTTTCATTATTAATAGTCATCTTTCTTGTATATTCATAATCAATTCCTAACAACGCTCTTAAAGTTTTCACTAATATTTCCATATTTAAGTCCTTTAATTAAAACCGCCTTATAAAAAATAGGCCCATCATTAAAATTATTTGTGCTTTAAAGAGCTTTATATCTGTTTCAATTACTTTAACTTTGCTTTGTATGAATATAACTTTCTCAAATATTTTATAAGTTTTATAATAAAAAATATCAATCCAATAATCAATACAATATTAAAAGGAAATTTAAACTCATCTGTTATTTTTCCTTAAATTTTTCTACTAATCTTTGAAGCTCTTCTTCAAATTCTCTTATTTTTTCACCGCTTAAATTAAGGTTACTGTTTATCTTTATTGTAATTCCATGTTTTTTTGTCACTTTTATTTCCACTTTTGGTCTTGTTATTTGGCTTTTTAATCTTTTTTCCACTTCGTGTTTAAGCCAAGAACGGCCACGTTTTAGAAACTCTTTATAAAGTTCAACAGTTTCTTTTTTTACGTCATTTTCCCATTTTTGGGAATTGCCCCCCTCTAAATCTACCGATTTTACGGACTTTTTAGAAAAGTTGAACATGTTCAACTTTTTATTTATGTATGTATTTAACAAACTTAAAGCTATAACATCCTGAGTAGATTTGTTTTCTCTTATGTCTTTTATTATCTCTTCTGGCAATTTTAATATATTAATCATTCTTGAAATAAACGTTTTATCTTTACCAAGCTCTTTTGCTATTTCATCCAAATTTTTATTAAATCTTTCTTTATATCTTTTTATTGCCATCGCAGATTCAATTAAGTTCAAATCACTTCTTTGAAGATTCTCTACCATCGCAACTGACGCTAAAACATCATCTTTTACATCTTCCATAACATATGCTTTTATTCTTTTTTTGTTAAGAGTTTTATGTGCCTCTACTCTTCTGTGGCCGGCAACAATATAATATCTATCTGTATTATTAATTTTTGTTACTACTATTGGTTGGATAAGTCCTTGTTCTCTTATTGAATCGGCCAATTCTTTTACCTCATCTTTTTTAATCTGAATGCGAGGTTGATATGGATTTTCAATAAGTTTTTCAATTTCTATTTCTTTTAACTCAGATTTTTTACCTGTTAAAATTTCTTGCATCGCAGCATTTGGTGTTTTACTTTTTAATCTGGCAAATCTCTCTTTCATATTTTACCTTTATAAAATAACTTTTAAATCTTTATTTAATCTTTCCACTTCCTCTTTTATAGGAAGATAAGCAGTGAAATTCTCTTTTAATAAATCATCAATATCTTTTTTTACTATTTCTCTTGTAGTAATTGATTCGCTTCTTTTTAGATATGTTACCACTTTTAAATCATCTTTTAAAATTTCTTGTTTAAGAAAATTTATTGAATCTTTTATCAAATCTACAAAATCATACTTTTTAACACCAACTTTCTTTAAAAATTTAGGTGATATTTCATTATAAACAATAGCCCAATTTACTTTTCTACCAATCGTATCAAGATAATTTTTAATAGCAAAAATAAATTCATAACTTGCTTCTTCCGATAAATCTCCGACTTTTACAGGTACAACAATTGCTGTAACATATTTTAATATTAATTTTAAATCTTCGCTTAACCCTCCCTTAGTATCAATAATTATATTTTCAAAAGGAGAATTTTCAATAAGTGATACTATATAATCCTCCAAGTCAATATTTTCAGCTTTTTTCAATTCGTAAAAATCAACAATATTTCTATAAGGGAAAATATTTTTTATAATTCTTGTAGAGTCTATATTTACTATTACACTATTTGGCAAATTTAATAAAGATGTAATTGTAGTTTTTCCGACTCCTCCTTTGTCGTTTGCCACTAAGATTACATTTTTTTTCTTTTTATTGCCTTTTTTAAGTTCTGTTAGAATAACTCTGAAATTGTTTATTGTGGTATCAAGTCCTCTTTTTTCAAGTTCTTTAAATATTTCCGTGATTCTATATCCTTCGTTTTTAGCTTCTTCAATTTTTGGCAATAAAGACTTTACCGTTGATTTTATCATTCCACCTTCAATTTTTACATCTTTAAAGATTTCACTTAGCGTTTTCATTTTTTCTCCTTATTTTATAATTCAATTATTTGATAATAAAAATTTTTTGCTCTTGAATTGGCTTTTAAAATTTCCTCAATCACTTCTATGGGAAAAATTTCAATATATTCCGGTTGTGTTTTATCGTCTAATATCGGTATGGGATATATTTTTTCTTTATCTTTTTTATCAAAGAAAAATTCCACTTCTATTTCCGTTTCCGTGTCGATGTTTATTTTTTTATATTCTATCAATTTTTTTAACCACCACTTGTCTTTTGGTTGAAGTTCGACAGTTATTTCCCTTGAATCTTTAAAATTTGACAAGTAAACTACCATTACATATCTCCCCAACCACTTATAGAGATAAAATAAACAATAAACAATACAATAAAAATGACCGGTTCCTCTTTTTTTATATGAATGTAAATATACATAGCAAAAAAAGCATATAAGCTACCGAGCATGGATGAGGTAAATCCATTAATTCCTTGGGAATATAAAATAAAAGAAATTACATACGGTAAAGTACCGTGAAATAATTGTTTGATGTTTTTTATGTGTGCGATATTTAACATTTCATATCCTTTAAAAGTAGTATTAAAGAAATTATAAACAAAAAAACTTAAATAAAACTTATATATGCCTAATAATAAACTAATATTAAACTAATATTCTCTATGTTACAATTTTTAAAACTTTTAAAGGCAGATTTAATGTTAAAATCTAAAATATTGTATTTATTGTTGTTTTTTATAATCCCTGTTATTCTTTTTCTATTTACCGGCAAATTTTTTTTAGCGGGTTGTTATTTGGGAGCTTTAAGTTTATTAATTTTTATTGAGAAAAATAGTAAGGTCAGAGAATTAATAAAAAGAATCTTTTAGTTCTTCTTTAAAAACTTCTTTTTGTTCTCTCTTTTTGCTTATGTAGAGAGATGAATAATATTGAAATATATTGAATATATTGATATATATTGGTAAAACAAAATTTCCATTAAAATATAGTATCAAACATACCGAAAAATAGGGCTTTTGAGGTTTGACGCAAATTTTTTCACACCCCAAAAAATACGATTCATACCCCCAAAATTACGCAACACACCCCAAAAAATACGATTCATACCCCCAAAATTACGCAATACACCCCAAAAAATACGATTCATACCCCCAAAATTACGCAACACACCCCCTCCTTTTTATTGACTTGGGGGTATAAAAATGCTTTAATTTTGTAACTTTATTTGTTATAAAAAGGAGTTTAAGTGAGAAGAAAAAAAGAGTTAAGAAAAAAGGTCAAAATGGGACTTATTAAAATAAAAAATTTCAATTTGGATAAGCCGGATGAGCTTTTATGTATTCTTACAGATGAGAGTTTAACTCCGGTTCAGAAGAGAATGTTTGATTATTTTTTATGGAATGCTAAACAAAAAGTTTTAAATGAAAAACTTAAAAAAGTTGATAATTTTTTAAAGGTGGATGTGTCTTTGGATGAATTATATGCCGTAATAGGTTTTAATAGAAATAGAAATCAAAAAATTGCTTATATAATTGATAAATTAAGAAAATTAAAAAGAATAGATATTATAAAGATAAATTTAATTCATGAACCTATGGAGTTTAAAGCAAGTGCGGATTTTTTATCTACCCTGGAAGATGATGAAATTGAAGATATTGTTTTAACTTCTCCGATAGGGCAATTTAAAATTTCAAATACTCAAAGAGTGGTAACAATTTATTTAAGCCCCATAATAGTTGAATACCTTATAAACAGTAACTCTTATACAAAATTAAACTTTCTTGTTTATTCATTTTTGAGAAGTACTTATTCTATAAATTTATACAATTATCTTTTAAATAAGTTTCAGTCTCAATTGGCTCTTATGAATAAAGGAATTATTCAAAAAAGCAGTGAAATTACTACTAAAAAAATAGAAGTTGAGAGACTTATGGATATTTTAGAAGTTCCAATGACTCATAAGGCAAGAGAAAGAGGGTTTGCGGAGTTTAATGAAAAAATCTTATCCAAAGCTATAAAAGAGTTAAATAAAGAAGACGTGGTTGAGTTTGAAATCGTAAAAGTTTTGAAAGAAAAAAAAGGGAAAAGAGTTTCAAAGGTAGCTTTTGTATTGAAAGAAAAAGACAGGAAAAAAATTCCTGTTCTTAATAAAATAAATAATGAAATCTTAAAACTTGGGTATTCAGATTTTGAAGAGTTATCAAGTTTATCAATTGAAGAAAAAGAGGAACAAATAATAAAAGACGTAGAAACGGTTGATGGCATAGAAGTTCAAGATATGAACCTCAACGGTTTAGGGTTACTTAAAGAGAAAGTGATAAGTAAAAATATAAACTTTTTCTCTTTTGTAAAAGAGCTTCAAAAACTACAAAATATTGATATAACGAATATGTTACCAAATCATGAAGGTGAGCTTTTAAGAATAAATGAGTTTGGTTTGCTTGAGCTTAACGGGGAAGAGCTTGATAATATAAAAGCCAATTCTATAAGAAAAATATTATACAGCAATCCAGAGTTGCTTGGTAAAGTAGAAAAAGTTGATGAAGAATTGCTTGAGCTTAAAAAAAGATTTTTAAATAAAGTATTAATTTTTTTACAAAGCAATATGTATCGTGCCTTAGTTCCGTTTGATATTGAAAGAGTAGGGCCTAATAGTGTGAGGTTGAAAGGTAAAGAGTTGCTTGAGGATAAAGATTACAAAATTGATGTATCGGTAGGTTGGTTAAAAAAACAAAATACAAAAGATAGGTTGGAGTTAATTGATAAAGATGATTTTCAAAAGCATAATCGTATGGTTATGAAAGATTTATTAATAGAATTTTACGAAAAACATAAAGATGAATTTATTAAGTGGTTGGAGGGGTTGGAAGAGAAAAGTTTTTCTTTGAATGATGAGCTTATTCAGTTGGTAGAGGGAAGTGATGAGTTTATTTCACTTGTTAAAAAAATTGAAAAAATAGACTTCTTTGTGGTTAAAGGATATGAATTTATAAGCGGAGAGAGAATAGGGGAGGATAATTTGATTAAATTATTGGGAGAATTTAAAAAATCAGTTTTAAAAAAGCAAATTAGTTAGTCAATGATATGTATTTACTTGCTTTAATTTCTTTATATTGTTAATTACATCAAGTTCACTATATTTAGTTGTAGGTGAATTTCCTGTCGAAAGAACAAAAAATATACCTTCATCGTTTATTTTGTATGCTTTAATTAAATTTATATATTCAAAATCTCCATTTTCAATTTCAATTAATTCCTCTGTAAAAATTTTAATAATTTTTTTATTTTCTTCATTATTTGAAACTTTATATCCATATCCTGCTTTTTGTGCTGTTCTAATTAATTTGTCAAATTTATCAATGTTATCTGTAATTGTTTTACTGCATTTAATTTTCATTTTTTTCATTTTTCCTCCTTTAATGTAAGCTTTTTGATTATGTTATTGAATTCGTTTTCAAAAATTGGATTTACATATTCTTTAAGCGCTTTTTTACTCATTTTTGTTTTCTTTTACAAGTTCAAATTCAATTTTTTCAACCGCTTTGATAAAGTTAAGAAGCGGGGAGAGTTTTTTTTCTTTTACTATCTCTTTTAGTTCATCAACCGTTTCTTTTATCTTTTCAAAATTGTTTTCCCATTCCATTTCTTCTTCGTTTTGTAAGTCGTGTGAAAAAAGATAAGCTGCAAGTCTTGCCCCTTTATACAGGTTGTGTTTTCCAAAGGGACGGTGAAATTTAACTCCTTCTATCGTTTCAGGGGTTTTCCATCTTATGAGGGTTGATTTTGATACGCCGTTAAATTCGGCTGTTGTATCTAAATTAGGCAGTTTCACAGTTCCTCCTTAATTGGTTTTCTATAAATTTTATTATATGATTTTATTATAATAAAAGTGCGGCTAAAAAATCAAGAAAAAAGTATCATAATAAAACTATTCTTATATTTTTTAAGAAAAATCTTTTCAAAACTCTTGACAGTATTTATAATTTTATTTATAATACTTTTAATAAAACAATTTATAAAGGGGTTCAAAATGCTAAAAATTAAATTAAACAAAATTCTTAATGCCTTGGGAGTGAAGTTTAGTGAAGAGCAAGACAAATTTATTATAACAGATGAAAAAACGCCTGATGTAAAATATGAAGCTTCTTACAATAGTTTTCCGGAAGTTAAATATGATTATAATACGGGCAATATGTTTGTTGAGGTGGATAGCGTTGATGATGTAGATGAAGTCCTAACTGAAATATTTGAATATATAAAAGAAAAAAAAGAAGAGATGAAAAAAGCTCAAGAAAAAATTAATAGACTTAATAAGGAGGGAAAATGATTTTTTCACTTAATAAAGTCTCAAAAACAATCTCTCACCACAAAGAAAACTGCCGGGAGGTTGATTTATTTTTAAAACGCCAAGGGCTTACCCTTTCAGAATTTAAAAGTAAAACCCAGGGGGTTGAGGTGGGAAAACAGCTGTGGGTTGATGAAACCCATTTTAATAAACGCCTTGCTGATTGGTTCTTTGAAGGAAGAGATTACGGTAAGGTGTATTGCAGTAAATGTTTGTAAAAAGAAGTTAAAAAATGTTTAACGAAATTACTATTTTAGGAAGACTCACAAAAAACATAGAACTTAAATATACACAAATATCCAGATTTTTTCGTTTTCTTTGTTTGATTCTTCCCAGAAAAGTTGTATTGTTTTTTCGTTGTTTTCAGCGATAATTATCTTCTCAATTTCCATTGTTTTCCTCTATAAATGGTTTACTTAGGGAATATTATATTAAAAAAAGTTTGATAAAATCCTAATAAAAAAGGGTCAATATGAAAAAATTTGCTTTTGTAGCTATTATAGCAGTCTTGTTTAATTTCTCTTACGCGGATACTTCAAATGAGATAACTGTGGCCGATTTAAAAATTGCCGTTAAAAAACTAATAGAACAATATAAGCAGTTATCAGCCAATTCAAATTATCAGTATCAGAATTTCTCTTCGGAGATTCAAAAATTAAGAAACGAGATTAATCAGCATAAATATTATACTGATAAGGAATTAAGAGAATATTTTGCCAAAATTGACAGATTAAAAAGAGAACTTGAAGATAGAAAAATCATTCTTATAAGAAAAAAGGATTGCCTGGATAATTACATTGCCTCTTTTGTAAGAAAAAATGATGAGGTTTTAAGCAAAATAGGTTGTAAATAGTTTCTCTTTTTCTCCTTTTACTTATTCATACATTTTCCTTGAAAGATTTGATAAAATCCAAAAAACTATTGGAATTAAAAGGATATTGATGGTAGATTCTTTAATAAAAGCCGGCAAGCTATTTGTGGATAAAGTTCAAGAAGTCTTTGAAGCGGCGGGTAATGTAGATGGCCTTACCGAGAAGAACTTAAAGGCCTTTTTGGAAAATAAAGGCGTTTCGGAACTTTTAAATTACAGGTATTATGAAGAAGATGAAAACGGTATTGGTATTTATACTATGGCTGATGGGAGAAAAGGATTTATTTTAAGGATAAACGCTCCGGTATTTGTTACTGATTTAACAGAAATGTCAATAATTTCCCTTTTTGAAAGTATTACAGTAAACGGTGCGGTGTTACAGCTATTTACATTTTCTTCTCAAAATATTAACAGACAAATTGATGATTTTGTAAAGTTTCATTCAGCTAAGCCAGATGTTAAAAATAGAGAGATTTTACATGAAGTTATCCAAAAAAGGGCGCATTATCTTAAAAAGTGGGCCAGAGAAAGTATGTTTGATTTAATGGAGTATAAGTTAAGGGATTATGTAAATATTGTTTCTGTTTTATATCCAAAAGGTGTTGATGAAGATTTTATAAAAAGAGAATTTTTAAACATAAAAGAGATATTAAAAGATTTTAGTCCTCAAAACTTTAGAGCCGATAAATTTGTAACTTTACTTAGAGAGTTTTTCCATAATGAAAAAGAGCCTGAGTTTTGGGAGAATGCTTATGATTCGATGAAGGCTTTAAATTCTCAGATTGTAAGCGGCGGTGTTGATATAAAACTTAATCATCCGGAGTGGAAAAAAGGTTATGTAATTAATGATAAAAACTATGTAGCCACATTAACCACAAAGCAATTTCCACAAAGCATAAGCGCAGAAGAGTTTACACAATTTTTTTATGATAAGTTCGGCCAGGAAATTAAAGTTCCAATATACGGTCCGTTTTTTGTGAGTCTTACGATTTTGTTTGAAGATATTGACAAACTAAAAGAAGAGACTTTTGCGAAGTTAAGACACGATTTGGGAGAGCTTAGAAAATTTGACATGAAAACTATTGAAGCAAGACCTGAGCTTAAAGAAAGATTGGAAGAGGTTAGGTTACAGCTTAAATTTATGAGTACGCAGGGAGAAACTCCTCTAAAGGCTATGTGGAGTATGACTCTTTTTGATACTGATAAAAAAAGACTTACACAATCAATATCATCAATAAAATCAAAATTTAAGGTAAAAAATTGGTATTTAACTGAAGAATTGTTTCCAAATATTGCGTTATTTGAAACTCTTTTTTCTCTTCCTTTACAGTTTAGTTACACAATTGCGGATTTGTTAAAAAGGTTTGATTTGCTTTTTAAAAGTAATAATGCGGCTATTGCTCCTTTGATAGGTGATTTTAGGGGGTTTGGTTACGGACATATGCCTCTTTTTGGCAGAAGCGGTCAGTTACAGTGGTATTCTCCTTTTGCAAAAGGGGCAGGGAATTATAATGTTGCGGCTATCGGTATGTCGGGGGAAGGTAAATCGTTTACGTTTAACGATTTATCCTTAATGATGCTTACATCAGGGGTAATGGTAAGAATTATTGACTCTTTGCCTTCATACAAAAGGCTTACCCATTTTGTAGGTGGAGTATATGAAGATTTTAGTAATGAAAAAGAACTTTGTTTGAACTTTTTTACAAACATTTTAACTAAACGTGATGAAAAGACCGGCGAAGAGATACTTGTAAAAGATAAAGACGGAAGAGAATATCCCGTTATAGCAGAGGAGGAAATGGCTACAATTATTCCTATGATTGCTCTTATGGCTGGGGTTGAAGGTGTTGTTGTATATAGTAAATCTGAAAATGCGGCCACAATTAATGACAGTGCGGATGCGAGATTTTTGGCCGCTTCTTTTGAAGAAGCAATTGTAATGGCATTTAGAGCAAAAGGCAGAAACGCAGGTATGTTTGATGTATGGAATAATTTAATCCAAATGAGAGACAAATATAAGCAGGAAGGTTATGAAAGACAGGCTTCTCTTCTTGCGAGCGTTGTTGCGGGATTAAAGCAGTTTTCAAGTCCGGACGGATTATATTACCACTACTTTAACGGAGTTAATAATTTTAAGCTTGAGGGTGATTTTGCCGTAGCGGAACTTACGGCTCTTGAGAAAAAAGGAATTATTTATCCAATAGTCATGATGGCAATAGCAAACAGTATAGTAAATGAGTTTTATGAGGATTTAAGTAGAAAAAAGATGCTTATTATTGATGAGTTTTGGAGATATAAGGATAATTTGATTGTTGCCACATTTACTGAAGAGCTTGCAAGAAAGGTTAGAAAAGCCAGCGGTTCTTTGGTAACCATTACCCAAAACTATGATGAGTATAATTCAAATTCAAGAATGAAAGCAATTTGGAATAACTCAGGATGGAAATTCGTATTAGGAAAGCAAAATATCGAAACGGGTCTTGGAAGTTTTGCGGATAGGCTTCTTAGAACAATTTCAGCTCATCCTCCTTTGTTTGGTGAAGTCGGTATTTTTAATACAAAAGCCATGTCTATAAGCAGACTTAAGGTTGACCCATTATCAGAGTGGTTGTATAGAACGGATGATGAAGCACAAGAAGCAATAGCCAATGTTAAAAAACAGTTTGGACTTGATGAACTTAATGCGGCCAGATTTTTAGCATACAAACAGGAAAATCCTACCGCTACACCTCATCAGATATTAAAAGAGATTGGCGTTCTTGAAGAAGAAGAGATTGAAAAAGAAAAGATTAAAAAAACTAAAAGAAAAAAAATGGTGCTTGAAATGCTTAAAGATGCTATTGAAATTGAAGATGTTAAATTATTTAAAATACCAATAGTAAATGAAGAAAAATTTATCGAAAGATATGAGATAATCAGTAAATTAATTAATGACGAAACGGGTGAGGAAATAGGAGTAGGAGAGATATTTGAGTATTTAAGAGAAGATAATCAAGAGGAGCTTATTAAAAAATATGATGAGGTTGTTGTAAAAAAAGCCGTTCAGTTCTCTACTCTTCAAAATTCCATCTTCCATGTAAATATTTCTCTGGAAGCATTTTTGGATAGTACTTTTATTAATAAAATAATAGATTACGTAAACGAGTTTAAGGCTCAAAATAACATCTTTATAGAAGTAATGCTTAAGAATGTCGAAGAAAAAGACGAACATAAAGTACATGAAATAATTAAGAAACTTAAAGAGTATGGAATAGGTGTTTTTAATGACAATATTGATATAGATGTCAGTTATGCTAAAGCCTTGAAATTTAACATAGATGGATTAAAGATAGATAGCAGTGTTGTTAAAAATATTTTGAATGATAAAAAGTTGCTTGATTTTCTTAGAGTAATGTTGCTTATAGCACAAAATAACAATCTTGATATTGTATTTGTAAATGTTTCAAGTGAAGAGATTTTTGAGACTTGTCTTGAAATTGGAGGTAGGTGGTTTGAGGGTTATCTGTTTGGAGAGCCGGAACTACTTAAATAGGAGAAGTAATGTTTTTTAAGAAGAAAAAGAAGATAAGCAGCACGGAAGAAGTATTTAAAAAAATGCTTGAGATAAAAAAAGAGATAAACTTAATCAAGAAGAAACTCTCTTTTCCAAATATCAGTGATAAAGAAAAAGAGCAATATAATGAAACGTTGGAGAAGTTGTGGAGAGCTTTTGAGGTATTACAAGAAAAACTTATTGACCCTAAAAAAGGGCTTTATCTTGGAATTGCGGTAAATTTACTTGAAGACAATCCAAAGCCAAAGCCTCTTTATGTGCCGTGGAGTACGCTTCATTCTCATATGGGGGTTCAGGGAACAACCAGGGTTGGTAAAACTAAACTTATGCTCTCAAACATAAGACAAAATATAATAAAAGGGGATAACGTTATAGCAGTAGACCCTAAGGGCGGAATAGGGCAAGAGGTTTTATCTACAATGCTTGAAGAAGCGATTGTAAATGACAGGGCGCAGGATTTTATGCTCTTTTCGGCCGCTTATCCGGAGCTTTCTGATAGGGGTAATTTATTATACGGTATGGGAAATGAAGCTATTGGCTCTTTGTATGTAAAAATCGGAACGGATGATAAAACGGAAGTCTTTTTTAAAGAGACTATGTATGATAGTGTTAGTGCCATATTGGCAGGTTTTGAAGCGATAGAAGAGATTGAAGAGTATTATAATCCAGGGTTTAAAAGAAGATTATTAAAAAAAGAGATAGAAAAATATAATAGGCTTATTGCTTCAAAGGGCTTAAAAAGAGAAAAGATTAATGAGAATTTGTATGAACCGGACGCAGCGGAGGTGGCAGTAAGAAGTGCTAAAAAACTTGAAGAGGAAAAATTAAATATCTCTCCAAAATTTGACGGTCTTGAAGTTAAAAAACTTGATTATGTATTTTCAAGAGAATTTATTACTTTTAGAGATATTGGCAATTTTTCTACATTTAAAAAACTTCAAGAGTTATACACTTATGTAAGAAGTTTATATCTTAACGACGAAGATGAAATAAGAAAAGATTTGCCAAAATATTTACAGGATAAAGGCGCACTTGCGATAAATCTTCTTGATAAAGTACTATCAAAAGGCGAAAACGTTTATAACCAGGTAGGAACAGCCTTATCAGTAATTTCTACGAAATTATCAACTGGGCCTATTGGAATGTTACTTTGCGATATAAGAATAAATCCTATGCTTATGAGATTAAGAGATGAAAATAAAAGAGTTATTTGTTTGATTCAGCCTTTTCCTATGATTTTTAAAGAAATTTCGGATATGCTTGTTAAAATTTTTATGAGCTATATCGAATTTATTATGGGAGTTGTCGGAGCAACCGGAGAAGCGTTAAATAGAAGAATTCATCTTCATATAGATGAAGCGGCGTCTGTTATGTATAAAGGTGCGGACAGTTTGTTTAATAAAGTAGGGGGAACAGGAACCAGCATTTATGCTTATACTCAGTCTTTTGCCGATTGGAAAAAAGTTTTGGGTGAAGCGGAAGCACAGGCCGTTTTAGATAATATGAATACACAGGTTAGGTTTAGAATGAATGATATACAAAGTTGTGAGATTGTAAGCAAAGAATTTGGGCTTGTTAAAAAGTTGGATGTATCAAGTATGTTCGGCAATGAAGGTAACAGGCTTATGACAATGGAAAAAGAGGAATTTATAATTCCTCCGGAAGTTGTAAGAAGATTGCCGGTAGCAAGAGCCGCAGTAAAAGTAGATACAGATATATATGTAGTTGATTTGCCTTATTATTCAGGCGCTAAGGTTACTTTAAAAATGCCTGAGCTTTTAAAAACAACCCTTTTAGAAGAAGGAGAAGAAATTGAGTGATTATTTTATACCAAAAGAGCAAGGCGAATATGCCAATTTGGCAAAAAAGATGATTGAAGAGCTTGAAGGAAAAGCAATTGAAAGAGAAGAGCTTATACGTTTAACCGTTCTTGCCATTTTTTCAAGAACGAATGTTGTTTTAATAGGTCCTCCCGGAGTTGGTAAAACTTATTTGATAAATATTATTATCCGCTCAATTGAAGGGGCGAAGAGTTTTGAGTATTTAATTATGACTCATACTAAGCCAGAAGAGCTTTTTGGAACAAGTTGGGTGGATAGTGATGGTAAAATGCATTATGATACAGAAAACTCTTTGCTTGATAGTCATTTTCCTTTTTTGGATGAGATTTTTAAAGGTAGAAGTGATATTTTAAATACCTTGCTTGGTATCACTCATCCAAGCAGGAAATTCTTTATGAGAGGGGTAGGGGAGTTTAAAGTTCCAATGGTTTGTATGTTTGCGGCAAGTAACGAATTACCAGCAGACGAATCTTTGGATGCTCTTGATGACAGGTTTTTAATAAGATATGAGGTTTTACCTATTCGTAAGATAGAAAATTATGATAGGTATTTAAAAGGTGATTATGATACTTCTCCAACTCTTTCTTTTACATTAACTCTTGATGATTTAAAATATGTGTATGATATCTCAAAAAAAATTGTAATGCCGCCAAATGTAAGAAAACTTTATTCTTATTTAAGAGAGAGAATGATAAGAAACAGGGTAAAGGTATCGGATAGGAAAATCAACCTTGCGTTAGATATATTTAAAGTTAGCGCATATTTAAACGGAAGAAATTATATAAATTTTTCAGATTTACTGATATTAAAACATATTTTATGGAAAAACTTCAATGAGAAATTAATAGTTGAAGAAACTTTACACGATACAATTTTCGGAGAACATAACGAGATTAAAAGAGTTATTCAGGAACTTAGAAAAGAGCTTGATAAGCTTGACAGTTATTTTAAATATGAAATAGGTAAATTTCTCTTTAAGAGAGACAATGTTGAATCAGCAAGAATTGAGGAGTATTTTAATTCAAACATGAATCTTGTAAATGAAGCGTATAAAGTCGCTTCTGTTTTACATTCCAAAGCCTCAGAACTTAACGAAAGGATTGAATTTAATAAGCAGGTTTTAAAAGAGTGTGAGGAGAATATGTTTATTTATGATGAGGAAAGACAGGATTTGGAAAATATTAAAAAATATATAAAACAAAACGAGCTTGAATATGTTTTCCCTTATAAAAAGACAATTTTAAATATTATAAGCAAATCAAGAGTTATAGACGATGAGAAAAAAAAATTAATAGAAGAAGTGTTGGTTTATGAAGCAGAAGAGTATTTCGGTCATATTAAAGATGATATATTAAAAGCGATTCGTAACTTTGAATTGAATCCTTTCAATTTCTCTTCCATACAGCATTCTATAACTCCGGAGATTGTTTCTGAGGTTGGGAAGCTCAGAGCTTCTATTTCCAAAATCAAAAATAAACTTGAAAAATTTAAAGAACTGTGTCCTGATAGTTACTCTTATTTAAGTTTTAATCCGGCACTTTTATCATAGGAGTTTCTTTTGCATGAGGTAACTCAGAATATCTATAACGCCTTGGATGAGTTAGCTTTACAGTATGGTATTTCAAGAGATGAAGCAGAAGAGGCACTTTTAAATGCGATTGAGAAGGTTTACAAAGGAGATGAGGTTTTTTTAAAAGGCGATGGAGTTGTTGTCGATGGAAAATACTATACATTTTCAAAAAAGAGATATTCTGAGTTGATTGATACATTAAAAAATGAAATTGTTGAGCTTTCATCTTTAAAAATTAAGTTTTTTATTTTAAATGTTTTAAAGGAGAGCGATTACATTTTATACTGTAAAGTTTCTTCTAAAGATAATCGCTTTTATTATTTAACTCCTTTTATTAAGAAAGACAAGCCTTTGAGTTTTTTAAGAATCAAAGTTCCTGTTGAAAATTTTGAACTAAATTCTGATATTCAGTTTTTCCCGGTTTTTATTAAAGAGTGGTTAAAAAGGGTTAAAATCAATCTTTATGAAGCTCAGGGGTGTGTAATTTGTAAAAAGAGTGTAAGGTATCATATTGAAAAATATATAAAGCCAAAGCTTGGAGTGCTTATAGAGGGTAAAGAAATAAAGGTGAAAAACGTTTTTGTAAAAAAAGAAAGGATGAAAAGGGTTATTGTTTTGAAAATTAAGGGAAAGGTTACGGATAATATTATATCATATATTAAAAGGTATTTTAAGAGTTTTGGGTGGGAGGTTATTTTACGATAAGTCTTGAAAAATTGTTGACATACTCCTGGAGGTAGCTCTGGCGGTGAAACACTCTTAAAGAGTGGTCTACGAGTCATCTACCTGTGAAGCAAGAAGCTCCGCTCTTTAGGGCGGGGTAGCTCACGACTTGAAGGTTTAATTATTTGTTTTTTCAACCAAGGAATTAATCTCTTTTACTATATGAGAAAATTTTTCTATTATCTTTTCTTTTTGAGTTGGAGTATAATCTTTTGGGTTGTTTTTCACATCTCTTATCATATTAATCATCGTTACGAATTTTAAATATAAATCTTTTTCGGCATCGTTTTTCGGGTAAAAGGCAAATACCATTCCCGGATTTTTAATTTTATTTTTTATGTAGAGCTTTATTGATTTGACAAGTTTCTTTGGTTTTCCTATTAGCTCTTTTTCGATAGAAGAAGCGATTAGCTTTGCTTCTTCTTTTGTGATTTTTTTACTCATTAGTAACCTGGTAAGCAGATGAGGTTTTTATAATCTTATTAAAAGCCTTTTTGGCTTCTTCATGATTTTCAAACTCCCAATTTGTCCTTGCGGCAATAGCATCCATGAAGAACATTATTTTTTTGTCTTTTAATTCGATTCTTTCTACTTTGTCTAAATTTACAACTTCATTTTTGTAAGCAATAAAATTCATTCTTTCTCCTTTTTCATTTAATTTAATTGAAAAGTTTTTGCCGATAAAAATTGGAACGGCTCTTCCTTTTTTTATAAGCATTCTTGCTCTTGCAGGATTTGTCTTTGAGATTTCTTTGCCGTTTTTTATTACAGAAATGGTGTTTTTAATTGCCAATCCTTTTTGTTATTTAGATTATAATTTTATAAAAAAAGATTTTAAAAGGGAATAGATGAGTTTTTTAATAGGAGAACATTTATACAATCCGGCCAAAAAAATTTTTTGGAACCCAAAGGATGTTTCCAATCCGCATTTAATGATTGTGGGAAAAAGTGGAAGCGGTAAGACTACTCTTTTAAGAAAAGTAGTCGAGTATCTTGATAATGAAAATTATATTACTTTTGTGATAGATTTTCATGGAGATATTAAAACTTCAAAAGAGCAAGAGTTTGAATTTACAACAATAAATCCAAAATATGGCATAGGAGTTTTTGAGTTTGAAAAAGACCCGATTAAAGGAGGAATTTATAATAGAGTTGAAGAGTTGTTACAAATTTTTAAGAGCGTTTATTTTGAGAATTTTTCTCCATTAAGAGAAGCAGTAATAAAAAGATTGCTTTTAGATGTGTATTATGTAAAGGGTTTTGACCCGGATAATCCTAAAAGTTGGGATAAAGAAATAGATAAATTGCCGACCCTTTTAGACTTGAAAAATTTGATAAAACTTATAAAAAAAGAGATAAAAGATTTTGAAGAAAATAAAGAAATCTATTCAAAAAATGTAGAAAAAATGAATTTAATTTATAAAAAAGTAGCACAAAATATGGTAAAAAGTGAGGAAGAATTTCAAAAAATTTTAGCTCAAAGTGAAGAATATTTTTCAAAATTTTTAGAAGAAATTACTTTCCTTTTTAATGAAAAAGAGAAAAAATTTGACAATGTAAAGGCAATTACTAAAAAGTTAGGTATTAAAGATTTTGGTTTTTATCTTCAAAAAAATGTATTAAAAAGTATTGAATCCATTGAAGTTTATATTGATGCTATGATTGAAAGTAAGGTTTTCTCACAGCATAATCCGGTGCTAAAAAAGGGTAAAAAAACTTTTAGGTTTAACTTGTCAAATCTTTCAGATAGAGTAATGTTCTTTATGGCAAATCTTATTATTCAAAGAATTTTTAATAAATCAAGAAAATCTTTTAACCCGGAAGATAATAGACCCGTAGCTCTTAAAACTTTTATTGTAATAGATGAGAGTAAATTAATCATGCCTCAGGGTAAAGAGAAAGAAAATCCATTTAATTTTCTTAACCGAATCGTTAGTGAAAGTAGAAAATTTGGTTTGGGTGTGGTTTTGGTTTCTCAAAGAATCAATCATTATAGTGAGGAAATGTTAAGCAATATTGCCACAAAAGTTGTTTTAAAATTATCAGAAAATGATAAAAAAGTTGTAAAATCAAAGATTGGCATAAAAGACAAAAAAGATTGGGAAGCATTAAACAGTAGACCAGGTGTTGCTATTGTTATGCTTGATGAAAAGAAAGAAATTGTTTTACTTGATGGATTTGAAAGATGATATTTGATATACTTTTCTTACAAAAATAAACACTAAGAAAAGGAGGTTTTAATGAGTATTTTAAATGACATTGAAGGTAGAAGTTTTGTGGAATTGAAGCTAAGAAAAAAGATAAGTATTAAAAAAACAAACGCCGAAGCTTTAAAAGCAATTGAAGACAGCGGGGTAGATATGGGAGCGTTTTTCGATTATATTTTTGATAAAGTCAATTTACCAAAATTGGCAAATGAGATACAAAAAGAGGTGAAACAAGATAAAAATAAAAATAGTGAAGTTAACGTAAATAACAGATTTGGAGGATAGTTTGGAGAAAAAAAATGAAAAAAAAGTTTTTTTACCTACTGAAAATTTTACATTAAAAGAGTATATTGACATCTCTTTTTTATTTAATAAAAAAGAAAAAGTTAAAGAGTTTTTTAGGTTCTTCCTTTTTAATCTTTACAAAATAGCAATTGATTTAGAAAAAAACAAAGAGGGGCATTTGCCTCTTTTTATGGATAAAAAAACAAAAAATCTTTTAGTAGATTATGGTTCATTGCTTTATTTTTTAACAAAATATTTAACAAAAAAGTATCAGGCAGATGAAAAAGAAGCGGAGAATTATATTTATGGATATTTTTCTATTTCCGCAAGAAGCTCTATGAATCTTCCAAATGCCTTTTTGACAAAATGTCTTTTCTCAGGAATATATAAAGTCGTAATTTATGGAAATATGAATCTTAACTCCGCTTTTAATCAGACAATTTTAGTTGAAGGATATGATAAGAACATTTATAATTTTAATGCGATGTTTTTAAACAGAAAAAGACTTGATGGATGGTTTGAAAAAGAAGAATTTTATAAAAATTTGGTTGAATATCTAAGTAAAAAAGAGATAAAAATTCTTGCTAAAAATAATACTGAAAGAGATATGTTTGTAAGAAAATTTAACGATACTTTTTCAAGACTGTTTCCAATTTTCAAAATGATGATGTAATATTATATTAATAAAATTATATATTAAATAATATATAATATATTATATAATAAAATATTTTATTATTTTTATTACTTTTTTATAAATAATACTATTGTAAGTATTAAATGTGGGAGGTAGGATGAGAGAATATGCGCTTTTTATTTTTCCTTATATAGCTTGGTCCTTTTTTGCGTTTTTAGTCGTTTGGATTATTTTTAAGATATATGATTCTAAAAAAGAAAAAGTTAATAAAAAAGTTAAAACAGTCCTTAAAGAAGTTGAAAAAGCAGATGGTATCCTTAACAAAAAACAACTTTCTAAAGATTTTCAGATATACGATATTAATAAAGCGTATGTTAAGTTAAAAGAAATTGTAGAAAATTTGGAAAAGAAAGAAGACTTGTTTATCTCTTTTTTTGAGGCGGCATTCTTTTTTAAAGTTTATCCCGGAAAAATTCTGAAATCTGATGATGGAAAATATTTTTTGATAAACAAAGAAGAATTAAAACATTTAAAGCTTTCATTTGATAGTGGTTATATAAAACATCAGTTGAAAAATGCTCTTAAAGAAATTGAAAAAGAATTTGTAGAAGAGTATTTACAAAATAATACTATTGAACTTGACGCAAATGAACTGTTGTATGTAGTGAGAAATAATTTGCTTCCAAAAGATAGAACGATTCAGTTGTCTTCTTTGTTTAGTAATGAAGTTGAAATAAAAAGTGTTGGTAAAAAAGATTTTGAAAAAATTAGAGAGGTTCAAGACAATTCTAAAAAGAAGGATATGACAGATAGATATAGCATTATTGAAGGAAGAGAGGGTAGTAAGATAATTTTTGATAATGAGACACTTACCCAATATATCGCTATGCCAAAAGATGAAAAAGATGAAAAAAATAAAACTGAATCAAAATCAAATACAATGGAACTTGAACTGTTGAAAACTCTTGAAGCAATTTATCTTGAATTAAAAAACTCTCAAAACACTCAGGCCACTATCTATAAACAAATAATTGAACTTGTTAAAAATCAAAAAAACTTAGATGAAAAATCAATCTCTTCATTAAAAGAGATTGTTGATAATGAAACTCTTGAAGGAGATTTTTCTCAAAAGGCAATTAATAAAATAGAAAATTTACTTGGAGTTGAATTTGAAAGTGTTAAAAAGTTGGCAGATGATTTAGAAAATGAAAATAAAATCGACAAGAAAGAGGAAGATAAAAGAAAAATTAAACAAGAGGTTAAAAAAAATATATTTGATAAAGAAAAAAGTAAAGCAAACAGTATAGACAGTATAAGCAGTATAGATTGTACTAAACCTGAAAAGAAAGAGAATGTTAAAGAAAAGGATGAAATTTCAAAAGGTAATAATGATACAGATAATAAATTTGATTTTTTTGATGATTTTGAAGAGTTAGAAAAGTTAGCAGATGAACTTGATATAAGCAGTGAGAAAAATAAAAACATTACCGATAATAAAGATAGTGGTTCTTATAAAAAGAGTAAAAAATCAAGTAAAATATTGTTTGAATAACAAAGGGAGAAGATGAAAAGTAAATTTAAATGGATAGAGATTTCTCAATATTTAAAACTTGATGAGATAATAAGAAATAAACAAGAGATGTCTATTATTGAGAGTAATGCTAATCTTATAACGGAATACGAAAAAATAGAAAAGATAATCTTAAATGATTTTAAAGAGTGTAATTTTGATAAGTTGCCATCCGTTGAAGAAGAGAAAATCACAAAAAAACTTTACTTCTTTATACCATCTCAGGAAAAGATAAAAGAAAGAATTGAAAAATATAAAGAAATTTCTTTATTGGAGCATATATATAATGTGCTTGATGAAGTAGAAAAATATGAGTTTAGAAGAGAAATTGACAAATATTCTATGAAACTTTTTGCTTTATTACACGATATTGGAAAATCAAAATGTATAAGAGATAAATATAATATTCCTCATACGATTTCACATGAAAAGGCATCGGCCATGTATGCTTCTAAAATATTAAAAAATACACAGTTTGAGTTTTTATCTGATTTGCTTTTGTCAGCAATGGAAAACAACGGCCGAGTGAATGAAAGAAGTTGTCAATATATTGATTTATTGGTATATTTTGATAAAAAAAGCAGAGAAAAAGAATTAAAGAGAAAATTACGCCATTGAAGCAGGAAGCTTTGCCCTTTAGGGTGGGGTAGCTCACATATTGCCATATCCATTTTTTTAAATTAAAATTATGTGTCACAAAAGGAGAATAAGATAGGAAATAAAAAGTTTATTACTCCGCAGGCCAAAAAACTTATGTTGCTTGCTAAAAAAACAGAAAGTACAATAAAAAACATCAAATTAACGAAATTAACTCCTGAGGAGATAAAAAAACTTGAAAAGTATTACGAATTTATCGAAAAACTTGAAGAGATATATAACAATCATATTGAACCTTTGGCAAGAAAATAAAAAGGAGAATGTATGAGTTATAAAAGATTGCCTTTTCCAAGGTATTTAAACAGACCAAGGCTTATTAACATATTTGAAACTGATGAACTTAAATTTGCGGGGATTATTACACTTATTGTGTTTTTGATTTTGTTTTTTAGCGCCGTACCTCCATTCATTATATTGATTGTTATTTCAATCGTATTTTATATTTCTCTAAAGATTTACAAAAAGGCTTTTAAAAATACAAGAAGCGTATTGGACCACTTTTTTTATAATCTTGGTCTTATGGATTTGGAAAGAAAAAAAAGAAAATATAAAGAGAATATTGACATACCATACGGATTTATCAAAAGATTTATTGATTAGGAGTTTTTATGGATAAAAAAAGACTTGAAAAAGAGGCGGAAAAGAGAGTATTCTTTTCGGGTAAAAATTATATTGACAGGCTTAATTCCTTATTAGAAGACAATAAATACCTTGTTTTTTTTTCTTTTATACTTATAATTGTTTTGTTTATATTAATCATAGGGTATTTCAATCTTAGCAAGAAAATAACGATAAGTGTTGAAGTGCCTCCTAAATTATATAGAACGGGTACGTTATACATCGGTTCTCAAAAAGCAAATAAACTTTTTTATGATGTCTGGGGTAGATATGTAATAGGTGAGATAGCAAATTATTCTCCTTATAATATTAAAGAGAAAATAAAAAAAGTCTCATTTATGTTTGACCCACAAAAATTGGTAAAAGTAAAAGCACAGTTTATAAAACTTGAAAATGAAGTGATAAACAACCTTGTAACACATACATTTATTCCAACTAAAACTTATGTTGATAATAATGGAAATTTCATTCAAGAAGGAATAGGTAAAAGTGTACTTGGTGATAATTTATCTGTTATTTATGAAAAGTGTAAATATAAAGTTAAATTCAAAATTGAAGATTATCATCTGTTTATTGAAAACATGAATATAAAATGTACTCCAATTAACAAAGAAGATTATTTGAATATTTATAAAGAAATGAAACAAAAAGATGAGTATCAGAGAAAAGTAAAAATGAATGAGCTAAAAAAGCAAAAAGGTGAAAGATGAAAAAGGTCTTATTAATTATATTTGCGGTATTTGTTTTTGCTTTGGAAATACCGATTCAAGAACATTATAAAATTAAAGTTCCAATAGGTAATATTACAATTCTTGAATTTCCGTTTAAAATTAAAGGAATAAAATCTACCACCTTTATGTCTCTTTTTAAAAATAAAACGTCTGATATTTTACCTCCTCCGCCAGAACTTAAAGGTAATTATCTACCTCCACCAAATAAGAAAAATAAAAAAGCCCAGATTCAAAGCGTATCTTCTACAAAAGCTCCTGTTGTAATTACAAAAGGAGCAAATATCATAACTTTATACCCTCATAAATTTGGTAAATTTACACTTATTGTATGGGGTTATAAATATCCTATTATGCTTGATATTGAAGTAGTAAATAATGCCAATATAAGATATTTTAAATTTGTCGATTATTCTACAAAAAAAGAGAGTGCGAAAGCGTTTGAAGCGGTTCCGCATGAAAAAGTAATTAAAAAACTTATGGCTTATCTTTTTAACAGAAAAACTCCAAAAGGTTATGACAGTATAGTTGGAAATAAAAAGTATAAATTAAACGGATTTGAGTTTGTATTGGTTAGAAAAATAGTTGGAGATAGGTACGAAGGAAGCGAATGGGTGCTTAAAAATTTAACGAAAGATACCGTAAAACTTTACGAGCAGATGTTTTATAGAGATGGAATATATGCTATTGCTATTGAAAATCCTATTTTAAAATCGGGAGAGAGTACAAGGTTTTTTATTGTTAGCAAAAAAGGCGCTATTTGATAAAATTTCTTAAATTTGAAAAAGGGAAATAAATGAGAGCGGTCATTTTACTAATTTTATTTTTCGGAAATGCTTTTGCTTTTGATTGGACGTTATATGTGGATGGAAACGTTGAACCATATTATAAAACCTTACAATATATAGCAATGTTAGTCCAGGATAAAGTTACCTTAACTTTACTTAGTTTTGCGGCAATGCTTGGTATGTTATATACAGGAAAACAGATGTATCGTCAGTCTCCGAATAAAAGTTTACTTAACTTTGGATGGACTGTGGCCGCTCTTGCTTTTTTCTTAATGCCTACCGAAACAGTTCATATAAAGGATGTTCGTGTTGATAAAGGAATAATAAATTATGCCGACGGAAAAGCAGGTTATGAAGTTGTGGACCATGTGCCTTTCTTGCTTGCGGTAACCCTAAATGGAACAAGTGCCATTGCTTATACTTTAACTGAGTCTATTGATTCTGCGATGGCAGAACCTGATGATAAATTGACATATACCGCTCTTGGATATGCCAAACATATAAAAGATTTACTAAATTTACCTACTATCTCAAATTTTGATTTAATTAATAACACTGATAGTAACTTAACAAATGCGATTTACGATTTAAAACAATACATACAAGGTTGTTTGATAGAAAAGGGGCTTGTTATAAGACCAACGGCCAAGGTTTATCTTGTGAATCCAAAAACTTCATATGTAGAGGCTTTGGATTATAAAAATTTCGGGCTAAACGGAGACGAAACAGTTTCAATCAACGGCAAAGATATTAAATGTTCGGATTTGTATGATGAATTTAAAAACAATTCCGATGACCTGGAAAATGCTTTATATAATGTCTTTGTAAGAGAACATTCAAATGATATGAACGGTACGGTTGATACATATGCTTCTAATCTTAAAAATTACTTTTTAGACATAAAAGGCTTGTCAATTCTTTCAAAATTTCAAGACACTATGAGGGAAATGGCTATTTCTCAATTAATTGTAAAATCGTATCAAGGCTCAAGCATAGGTGTTTCAGGTCTTTCAATTGCTACAAACGTAGCTTCCTCACGCTCTACAATGAATTTAATGAATGAAGGTGTAGGAAAATGGAGTTGGCTTAGTAAAAACATACCTTTAATGATGCAGTGGTTGTTTGTTTTAATTATTGCTCTTTATTATCCTTTTGCTATATTTGCGGTTGTTAGGGGATTTGATGGAGGGTTAAAGGTTACGGCCAACTATGTTATGGGAGTAATGGCTTTTAAATCTATTGATATTTCACTTGCGATAGTCCAAAATATTATTAATTATTACGGCGGTAATCAGATGGTTGAGCTTTACTATGCGCTTGGTCCGAATTTATGGAACATATCCAATTCGGCTAAGTATATCGAAGAGATGGCAAGTATAGCAGGTATGGCTTCTTTGTTTGGAATAGCGGCAGTTATTGTTTCTCCTATGGTAATCTTATATGGGGAAGTTAAGGCATTAAATTCAATTGTCGGTTCTTTAGCGGGCGCATATGCGGGAACAAATGTTGATAGAGCAGCCGCAGATTTGACGACTGAAGCGGCAAGTGACATGAATAAGGCAAGAAACGCTATGCTTGGAGATATGGCTGGTAAACTTGGTCTTGATGATAATGTTGTTATGGATAAATATTGGGCGCAGTTACAAAGCGAAATGGATGCCATCAATAAAGGTGCGGCATTTGCCGCTATGAATGCCAGAGGTGAGGGAGTTCTTTATAATATGGGGTCTTTGGCAAAAAGTATGAGTGCTACTGAAAACACTGTTGGAAGTGGAGTAGCTACGATGGCTCTAAATGCGGGAGATGTTGAAGCAAATTTTGAAAATCTTATGAGTGGAGCAAAAGCAATCGGAGCAAAATCCACCGCTTCAACCATAGGATATGGAGAAGAGGTTAACCTTTCATCAGCCATGTTTACCGGAGAGACTCAAGGTATCTCAAGTGCCACTCATGATAATTTTTACGGCTCTCACATGACACGAGCAGACGCTATTGTTACAGGAGAAAATCAGGCAATAGCGGAATATGCCAAAGCGGAAGGATTATTAAAAGCTACGGATGATAAGGGTAATCATATTTTTGGTAAAGACGGGCATTTAAATAGAAATATTTTTGGAACAGCAACAGGAGATAAATATCTTGAGGGTCTTGAAAAACAAACAGCAAAACAAACCTCTTTTGCGGCGGGTCTTGGAGAAAAAGGCGATATGGATGATGCGAGTAAGAGCGGATACTATGAGGGTATCAAAGCCGCAGGTGGTATGAAAGGTGAGAGAAATGCGGTTGAAAAAGATAAAGCAGGCGTTGATGATATATTCAAAGGTGGCGAGGTTGAATCAAGAATTGCCTTTAATCAGACAATAGGACACGGTGAACTTAAATTTACAGATAAAAACGGACATGAGATAAGCGAAACAAAAGCCATGGGCTTTATTAAGGCGAATGCGGCCAAAGGACTTGCAGCACAGGTATTGGCAGGAGAAGCGGACTTAGAAAAAGCATTCCACGGCCAGGGACCAAACGGAGAGAAGAAATTGAGTTTTGAGATGTCAAAGGGATTATATAGAAGTGAATCGGCAAACCTTGCCAATATCGCTTCAATGGCACATCTTGGAGTTGGAGATAATGAGTTTTACAACAATATAAGAGCGCAGGGAATAGAAAAAGGCAAGATGGCTCAAGCACATTCTCATGAAATGAGAAAAAAATTTGGAAATCTGTTAAACAAAAACGGCTTTGATAAAGCAGTAGATGATTATGCCGAAAGGGACGTTCAAACATTTTCAGGAACGGCAAAAG
>Ga0256838_1000316_pt1 | contig 32289 bp, 31 predicted proteins | sample 4571419metaG_FD_185978 | JGI IMG/M metagenome (GOLD analysis project Ga0256838, IMG submission 185978) | Hydrothermal vent microbial communities from Guaymas Basin, Mexico - 4571-419 | ecosystem: Environmental > Aquatic > Marine > Hydrothermal vents | place: Mexico: Guaymas Basin | collected... | reverse complement strand
TATCAATACCTATGCACAGTGTTTAGTGCGGAAGGGGGAAGCGGTTATGACAAAAAATCCATTTGAAGCCTTCCAAAAGCAAGTGGAATCTGCTGGTGAACTTTTGCATCTTGAACCTCACATTGTGGAAATTCTTAAATGGCCCAAACAGGTACTTGAAGTAAGGTTCCCTGTAAAGATGGACGATGGCAGGACTATTATCTTTACAGGTTGGAGATCCCAGCACAATGATGCACTTGGCCCCACAAAGGGGGGTATACGCTATCACTGGGATGTGACAAAAGAAGAGGTTATGGCTCTCTCCGGTTGGATGACATTTAAAAATGCCACTGCAGGGCTTCCCTATGGTGGAGGTAAAGGCGGTATTCGCTTTAGAGATATAGATGGTAGCCCTATACATCCTAAAGATCTGTCCGATGCAGAAATAGAGAGAATATCCCGTGCATTTGTTGATGCCATTGCCCAGATAATAGGTCCTGAAAAGGATATTCCGGCTCCTGATGTATATACCAATTCTAAGATTATGGGGTATATGGTGGATGAGTATTCAAAACTTCGTGGCTACTGGGCTCCAGCTACATTTACTGGGAAGCCCATTTCAATAGGTGGTTCGCAAGGTAGAGGTACAGCTACGGCTCGTGGTGGTTTCTTTATACTCAAAGAGGCTTTAAAAACTGTTGCTATGAAATTTGAAGGACTTACAGCAGCAGTTCAAGGATTTGGTAATGCTGGATCGTATGAAGCGCTGTTTTTACACGAGGCCGGAGTAAAGGTTGTTGCTGTTTCTGATTCTAAGGGTGGTATTTATAGTGGTGACGGATTAAACATACCAGAAGTAATGCAGTTTAAGGCAGAAAGGGGAACGGTCGTCGGATTTCCGGGGGCAGAGAAGATATCCAATAGCGAGCTTCTTACCCTTGAGGTAGATATTCTTGTGCCCGCTGCCCTTGAAAATCAGATTACCGTTGATAATGCAGAGGATATTAAGGCTAAATTTGTTTTAGAACTTGCCAATGGTCCTACAACACCAGAGGCCGATGAGATTTTGTATAAGAATGGTGTAATGGTGCTTCCAGATATATTGGCGAATTCTGGTGGTGTAACAGTATCTTACTTTGAGTGGGTGCAGAATATAACAGGTTATTATTGGTCAGAAGAAGAAGTTGATAGGAGACTGTCAGATAAAATGAAGACTGCTTTCAAGCATGTGTTTGATGCTGCCAAAGAATTCGGTGTTGATATGAGAAAAGGGGCATATGTTAGCTCTATTAGAAAAGTTGTTGGTGCGATGAAGGATAGGGGAATGATATAGTATGTCAGGAAAAAATTGTTCGGTTGTAGTCTATCCGGGCACATATGATCCTATTACCATGGGACATCTTGATATCGTGAGAAGGGCACTTAGTATATTTGATAAAGTTGTTATTCTTGTGTCTGAAAATGCAAATAAGAAAGTGCTCTTTGATATAGACGAGCGTGTAAGGTTAGTGTATTTGGCACTGGAAGATGCTGGCTTTCCTAAAGATCGCATTATTGTAGATAAGAATAGTGGTTTTACTGTAGAGTATATGAAAGCCCACGGATACAAGACAATGATTAGGGGATTAAGGGCTGTTTCGGATTTTGAATATGAGATGCAGATAGCTCTTGCCAATAAACATCTGAGAGAAGATGTTGAGACGATATTCATGGTTTCAGATTTAAAATATCAGTTCTTACGTTCTACAATAGTAAGGGAGATAGCGAGGCTGGGAGGCAAACTTGAAGGTCTTGTTACTCCATCTGTTGAGAAGGCACTTAGAGAAAAATTTCAACGGAGGTGAGTGGTTGTGGATATACTGGTCCTCAACTCAGGAAGTAGTTCTATTAAGTTTCAAGTTATTCGCATGCCCGAGGAGAAGGTTCTGGCCAAGGGTATTGTAGAGAGAATAGGTCTTGAAGAGCCATTTTTGAAATATAAGAAAGGCAGCGGAGATTATCAGAAGTTTACCAGATCCGATAAGATAGACCATAAAGTAGCCCTCCAGTGGGTTCTTGATACACTCACAGATAAGGAAATTGGTGTTATTGAAGATCTTTCTGCTATAGGAGCCGTGGGGCACAGAGTTGTTCATGGTGGAGAGGCATTTTCTGGTTCTGTTCTTATTACCGATGATGTTATTAAGGCCCTTGAAGACAATATTGAGCTGGCTCCCCTGCATAACCCGGCAAACCTTATGGGGATCTATGCTTGTAAAGAGCTTATGCCCGATACTCCCATGGTTGGTGTGTTTGATACGGCATTCCATCAGACAATGCCTAAACATGCATATCTCTATGCCCTACCTATAGAACTTTATGAGAAGTATAGGGTGCGTCGCTATGGATTCCACGGTACATCGCACAGATATGTGTCTCAGAAGGCTGCGGAGCTCGTTGGCAGACCAATAGAAGAGCTAAAAATTATTACCGTTCATGTGGGTAATGGTGCATCTGTTGCCGCAGTAAAATATGGTAAGTCTATAGATACATCTATGGGTTTTACTCCACTGGAAGGCCTTGTTATGGGTACACGCTGTGGTGATATAGACCCAGCACTTCCTCTATGGCTGCAGCGTAAATTCAATATGACAGCTGATGAAGTTGATAAGTATCTCAATAAGAAGAGTGGTATTTTAGGATTAATGGGTGGTAAGACATATGATATGAGAGAGGTAGAAGATGGATATCTTGAGGGAGAGCCGCAGGCAACATTGGCATTTGAGATATATGCCTATCGTATCAAGAAATACATTGGTGCATATGCCGCTGCTATGGGTGGCCTTGATGTGCTTGTGTTCACAGCCGGTGTTGGCGAAAACTCTCCACCACTGAGAGAGCTTGTGTGTCGTGACCTTGAGTTCTTGGGTATTAAGATTGACAAAGAGAGGAACAATGTTAGGGGTACGGCACTGATTTCTACTGACGATTCTAAGGTTAAAGTGTTTTCTATTGCCACAAACGAAGAGCTTGTTATTGCCAGAGATACATACGAGATAGTGACAAAGGAGGAGAAATAAATTGAAGGTTAATCTTCACAACTTTCAAAGAAGTGAAGAGGCCGAACTTGTATTTAACGGAGAAGATATTCATATAGATGACCTCATAGAGGGTGAGGTCGTTTATCCTATTAAAGGTAAGTTGGTACTACAGAAGATAGGAGATAGATTTCTACTTGATGGGGTTATCACTGTTGTTATTAAGCGAAAGTGTGCTGTGTGTGGTGAACCATTTGATGATACATTAAAGGTGAATCTAAGTGACGAGTTTATTATTGGAGAACCAGACTATAGTGATGATAAGGAGGTAGAACTTACACAAAAAGATATGAACACATTCTACCTTAAAGATGGTATACTTGATGTTGAGTCGGTGGTGAGGGATTATATTATTACCTCTCTCAGCACCGTGCCGTTGTGCCCTGTACACAGAAAGAAAGACAGGGAGCCTGTTATATACAATTTAGGTGATATAGAAGAAAAGCCAGCCGATCCAAGATGGGCAGAGCTAAGGAAACTGTTAGAAGGAGGTGCTGAAGGTGGGAGCTCCAAAGAAGAAACCAACACGCAGACAGGCAAGAAATAGAAGAGCACACTGGACACCACGCACAGTAACATTGGCCAGATGTCCCAATTGTGGTGCTCTGGTACCTGCACACATGGTATGTCCTGAGTGCGGTTATTACAAGGGAAGACAGTATATCAAGGTAGAGAAGTCTGCGAAGTGATGAGCCGTGGCCATAGTCTTAGCAGTGGATTTAAGAGGCGGCGATCACGGACCTAAACCTATTGTTGAGGGTATAAAACGATTTTTATCTGAAACAGATGATGTTGAAGTGTTGGCTTATGGATTAAAGGGCGATGCACCTTATGCTGAAGGGGTGCATCGCTTGTTTTTTAGAGAATGTTCTGAGGAAATAACGGCAAACGAGAAGCCAACAATGGCCGTTAGGACAAAGAAGAATTCTACCCTTGTGAAGGCCGTTGAAGCTGTTAAGGCCGGTGAGGCATACGGTGTAGTATCTCCAGGTAGCACTGGAGCAGTGTTGACGGCTGGTTATTTACTGCTTGGTCGTATTAAGGGTGTAAAGAGGCCAATGCTGGCGGTACCTATGCCAACACTGACTGGTGAGCCATTTGTGTTTGGTGACCTTGGTGCCAATGCCGATGTTAGGGCTGACTTTTTCCCTGGGTTTGCCATACTAGGTAGAGTTTATTATGAGGCTATGCTTAGTAAAGAAAATCCATCTGTATATCTGCTTAATATAGGTGAAGAAGAAGAAAAGGGGAAACAGGTTGTTAAAGAGGCAAGAGAACTGTTGGAAAGTTATGATTGGTTTGGGGGGTATGTGGAACCTCATCAAGTATGGGAAGGTGGCTATGAAGTTGTTATTACCGATGGATTTTCCGGTAATGTCTTCTTGAAAACGGCAGAGGGTGTATCACATCTTGTTACAGGGGTGTTGAAAGAAGAGATTATAAAAGGAGGTTTCCTTACAAAGTTAGGTGCTTTTTTGTTGAAAGGTGTCTTGGGCAAGATGAAAACTCGCTTTGATTATAAAACTTATGGTGGAGCCCCATTTCTCGGTGTTAAGGGACTTGTTATGAAAATGCATGGACGCAGTGATGAAGTGGCAGTATACAGTGCAATGAAGGTTATGTACCGTCTTGCTAAAGCAGATATTGTTGGTAGAATTGAAGAAAAAATAGCGTCAGGGGGTGAGTGAATATGGATGAAAAGAAATTGACACAGCAGGTAATTGAAGTTATTGCCGACACATTGTCTGTAAAAAAAGAGGCTATTGGTGAGGATACAAATCTTGTAGAGGAACTAGGTGTTGACTCTCTGGATATGGTAGACCTTATTCTTGCAATGGAACAAGAGTTTGGTATAGAGATAAAAGATGAAGATATTACCCCCGATATAAAAACGGTGAGGGACATTGTGGCACTTCTTGGAAAATATCTTAAATTCTAAAAAAGGGATATTTTCCGGGGAGTCTGACACCTTATATATAAAGATCAATTTCTGGCGTCATCCCAAAAAGGGAAGTTCTCAGCTACTGAGACAGGCATTAACACATCCTTCATTTGATAATGAAAAAAATTACGAGCGTCTTGAGTTTTTAGGAGATAGTGTTTGGGGGCTTATTGTTGCCAGTTATCTCTTTGAAAAATATCCTGACCTTGATGAGGGAAGTCTTACACTCTTAAAAGCTTATTTTACCAATAATAGTTTTATTAGCAAACTTTCTAAGAAGATAGGGTTAGGCCAGCTCCTTAGAGTTGGTAAATCTTATAAGTTTCCCGTTTCTGAGAGTACACTTGCCGACATATTTGAGTCGTTTGTTGCTTATTTATACCTTACCTATGGTTTTGAAAGAACCAAACGTTGGGGTTATAAAGTCATGAATCATATATTGCCGTCTAAAGAGGAAATTGACGAGATATTGTTTTCATTTGACCCCAAGGGTAAGCTCCAAGCTATATTGGGTAAAGAGGGGGTTATGCCACGATACGATGTTATGAGAGATGGCAAAGTCTTTAGGGCAACAGTATATATCGGAGATAAGCCTGTGGCCCAGGGTATGGGGCACAGCATCAGAGAAGCTGAGAAAGATGCGGCTCATAAGGCACTGATGGTGTTGGTGAGAGATGGCAAAGCGAAAAAGTAAGCGTATTTATCCTATTTTTATACCTTTCACCGGGTGCCGTTTTAGATGTAGTTTCTGCAATCAGTGGGCTTCATCGGGGGTACCACCTCATGAATATCAACGGCAGATTGAGGAGGCCTTTCAGTTTTTAGAGCGATCAAATCGTGTTTACGATGAAGTGTCTATATATGGGGGAACACCTTTGTGGTCTGGCACAGGTTGGGAGATTATGGAAAGACTCCAACCGTTTATAAAGAGTGGTAAGGTAAAAGGTATTCGTCTTTCCACACGGCCTGACTCTATTGTTCCTGACATTATACAAAGGCTTATAGAACTTCATGTTTCAACTGTTGAAATAGGGATACAATCATTGTCAGATAAGGTGCTTCAATGTGTCAATAGAGGACATACTGTAGCCGATGTGGAAAGGGCTATTGAGTTGCTTCATGGGGCAGACATTCATGTGATAGGTCAGTTTATGATAGGGTTGCCTTGTGAGGGAGACGAGATATACGATATCCCCATGTGGAGTAAAGAGCATCGCTTACAAGGTGTGCGTATTTTTCCACTTATTGTGCTTGAACAAACAGAAGTTGCCCAGTGGTATAGGGAAGGTAGATATAAGCCACTTGATGTAGACGAGGCTGTATATAAGCTGGCCCGTATTGTCAGACAGCTGGAAGATTACGGTATTCCAGTTATACAGATAGGACTGCATGATAGCAAAGAACTGCAAAAGGCCATTGTGGCCGGTCCATATGTGGGTAATTTGGGGGAAATGGTGCGTTCGTTTATCAACTTTATACTCGTAAGTGAGGGTAAGATAAGAGAAGAAGATGTACCTGTATCTCAAAGACGCATGTTTGATAGATGGAGGAGGGTGATACAGCGTGGGAATACTTGATAAGTTTAAAAAGATGTTTTCATTTGGTAAGAGAAAAGAGGAAAAGCCTGTAGAGAAAAGGGAGCCCGTGGTGGCCGATGAAGATATTATCTTGTCTGACGAGGGAGCAGAAGTTGTAGTAGAAAAAGAGGAAAAAGCAGAGAAATCTTTGCCAAAGGAAGAAGTGGCATCTGCTGAGAAAAAAATGGTAGAGGTTGTAGAAAAAGAGAAAACACCAACAATCACATCTCAGGAAGAAACACCTGCTTTAGAAGATACCCTACCTGTTGAGAATGTACCTGAGACGCAGACAAAGACTACCACAGATGTTTCAGATGTTGAAGTTTCCGTTTCTTTAGAAGAGGCAGAAGTATATGAAAATGAAGCAGTATCTGTCGCTGAATCTGTAGAAGAGGTTAGAAAGGAAAAGGAGAGCATACAGGAGGAAGGAGAAGAAACAGCGCCTGTCATAGACTTTTCTTCTATACAGGTGATGTCTGAAGATGAGAGGGATGAACTTCTGGCATTTCTCATTAAGGCAGATTTTGGAGTTATGCTTGCTGAGGAGTTACTTGATGTTGTTGAGGAGTATCCTCCTGAGGAACGAACTATGAGACTTCGCCAACTTCTTGCTTCATACTTACCTCCTAAACCTGAACCGATAAAAATAGCATCTGAACCACCGACAGTATATTACTTTTTCGGTGTCAATGGTGTAGGTAAGACGACAACTATTGCAAAGTTTGCCCATATATTGAAAAAGAAGGGTAAGGTGATGGTTATTGGTGCCGATACATTTAGGGCTGCTGCCACAGACCAGCTTGGGTTGTGGGCAGAAAAGGTTGGTGTAGATGCCCATCTTGGTGAGAGAGGTGCCGATCCATCATCTGTTATTTATACTGGGGTAGAAAAGGCCAAGGCCAGGGGATACGACTTTGTCCTTGTAGATACGGCTGGTAGAATGTCTACCAAGAAAAACCTCATAGAAGAACTGAAGAAGATGGAGAGGGTTGTTAAGAAGATTGTGCCCGATGCTCCCCATGAGAGTTTTCTTGTGCTTGATGCCACTCAGGGGCAGGCTGCTTTTAGACAGGCCAAGACCTTTATGGAGGCCGTGCAGGTGACCCGCATTATTCTTACAAAGCTTGATTCTACAGCCAAAGGAGGTTTCATATTCTCCATATGGAAGGAACTAGGGCTTCCTATAGCTTTTCTTAGCTTTGGACAGGAACTTGATGACTGGGTAGAATATTCTCCATCGGTTATTCTTGACAATCTTTTTGGAGAAAGTAGGTGATGTTTATGGATATAGGAACAATGATGGCTATAGCCTCTGAGGCAGCATATCTTGCCGGTAATGTGCTTCAGTCCAAATATCTTCATGTCAAAGATATCAAGGAGAAAACAGATATTACCGACCTTGTGACTGAGGCCGACAGAGAAGCCGAAAAGGTTGTAAGGGCATATCTTGAAGGTGTACTTGACGATAAACATTCTATTGTTGGTGAAGAAGAAGGGGGCAATGCCACTGGTAAATATGTATGGTATGTAGACCCCCTTGATGGTACGGCAAACTTTGCCAAGGGAGTGCCCATATTTTCAGTTAGTGTGGGCATGCTTGATGAGGGAAATTTTTCTGTTGGGGCCATATATCATCCTACAGAAGATGTCCTTTATTGGGGAAGTACGCTGGCCGGTGCATGGAGCAATGGAAAAAAACTGATACCAAAGTATGAGACAGAGATAAAGGGAGCCTATGTTGGTTTGGGGTTTCCCCGTAGATGCACTGAAAATGCCAAAGAGGCAGCCCTTGTATTTCAGGAATATTCTGTGCTTCATGCCCGTAAGCTGAGAAGTATTGGGTCTGCTGCATTGGGTCTTGCATGGGTGGCAGCCGGTTTTCTTGATGTATACTTCCAGCCATGTCTTAGCATGTGGGATATGGCAGCCGGAGTCGCACTGGTACTTGCCGTAGGTGGTTCTGTATATATTCATAGGGTTGATGAAAAGACTTATGGTGTATGGGCTAGTGGAAATGATGATCTATACACGGCATATGCCGATATTGTTCCTTATCTAAAGGGGTATGAGAAGTATAAAAGATAGGTTAAGCGTTTTTTTTCTGGCGAGTATATACGGGAGACATGTATGTGTCTCCCGTATTGTTTATATACATAAACTTTATGTGGTATAATAGCCATGAAAACGAAGTTTGAGGAGGGAACAGTATGAAAAGAGTATACTTTGACCACTGTCGTAGTACATTCGTTGATCCTGAAGTGATAAAAGAAATGAATATATGGATGACCGAAAAGTATTGGTCACCGGCACCATTTACATCAACGGGGACCGAGGCACAAGAGGCCATAGAAGAAGCTCAGGTTGTATGGGCTAAATTCTTTGGAGGAAAACCTGAAGAGGTCCAGTTTGGTGCTAGTGAAGTGGTGCTTGCCAATGTTGCCATTAGAGGTATTGTAGAGGCGTATTATAAAAAGCATGATACTAAGCCGCATATTATTACTACCGAAATAGAGGCAGGTTCTACTGTTCTTGCCATATTGAGAAAACTGGAAAAATCCGGTATGGCTGAGGTAACATATCTTAAGGTATCTGAAGATGGACTGGTATCACCTGATGATGTAAAAAATGCCATCAAGGATAATACGGCAATGGTGGTTATGGCCGATGTCAACTTCATGGTAGGTACTGTTCAAGATGTTCCTGCTATTGGTAGAGCTATAAAAGAGAGAAAAGACGATGTAAGATTTGTTATAGATGCTACTCGTTCGCTGGGACATACGCCCCGATGGAAGTACGCAGATTTTGCCGATGTAGTATTTACCGATGCTCATAGAATACATGGTCCAAGAAACTCAAGCGTGTTGTGGGTTAGAAGTGGTGTATCGGTAGTACCTGTGGTGTGGGGTACTGTCAAGCATTTTGATATTACACAAGACAAGCCTGATATTCCTACTATTCGTGGTGGCATGAAGGCACTACAGATTTTGCTTGAGGATTATGAAGAAAAGTATGAGAAAAGGAAAAAACTTCAAAAAATGCTCTTTGATGGCCTACTGGAGCGTATTCCTGAAGTTCAAATTAATGGACCATGGCCAGAGCATCGTAGTCCATCTAATGTATGCGTGACATTTAAGTATATTGAGGGCGAGGCAGTGCAGATGTATTTTGATATGAATGGTATTGTTCTTGATACTGGTTCTGCATGTGCTAACCCATTCCTTCAGGCAAACCATGTTATCTTAGCCCTTTACAACGATTATGCAAGAGCACATGGCTCTATTAGACTAATACTCTCATGGTATAACACAGAGGAAGATGTAAAGAGATTTCTTGATGTGGCACCTGAGATTGTTGCCACGCTGAGGAAAAGAAGTCCGATTGCACCAGAAATATATAAAAGGTAGGGAGTGATGTTATATGGCAATCAAATACAATGAGAAGGTTGTTGACCACTTTCTTCACCCAAGGAACCTGGGACGTATAGAGAATCCCGATGCGGAGGCTGTTGTTGGTAGTCCTGCCTGTGGCGACCAGGTTGCTATTTATCTGAAGATAGACCCGGAGACGGAGAAAATAGAAGATATCAAGTTTGAGTCTTTTGGATGTGCTTCCAATATTGCAACAGCATCTATTATCACGGAACTTGCCAAGGGAAAGACGATTGATGAGGCTATGAATATTACATGGAAGAAGGCCGTTGATGAATTGGGAGGTCTTCCACCTATTAAGTATCACTGCTCTGTGCTTGCCGTTGATGGGCTTAGAGCTGCCATTAGACACTATCTTATGAAAGAGGGGCGTATAAAACCGGAGGATCTTAACAGTGATCTTGTTAGAGGAGAACTGTATCATGTTATATATCCTCCTCTTGGTGTGGATATTGTTTCTGCTAAACGGGTAAAGTACATTGGTGTAGAAGACGGGGTTGTAACTATAGATATTGCCTTTGATGAAGAAGATCCATATCTTGATGAGATAAAACATGAGATAGAGGAGAAAGTTAGTGTGCTTCCTGGTGTAAAGGAGATTAAGGTGAACAATGTCGGACTTGGAGCGTAAGGATTCCTATCGTCTACTACTGGCATTTATTGATAAAAAGGCTATAGATAGAGCACGACTGCTGACGGTCATTATAGCTACCGGTGGTGTTCTGTCTCTTTTGTCGTTTTTGTGGCTGTGGCTTTTTCCACCGTCTAATATGACATTTATGATGTTTTTAACTTCACTTGCTGTTATAACGGCAGGTGTATCGGTTCTGCTGGTAATTGTCTATCTTGTCTTGCTTATTATGACGATGAATACTGGAAAACCTTATATAGCGTTTCCTACGCTGTCTGTTGTAAAGAGGGTGCTCCGCGTAAAAGATGCGTTTCTGGAGTCTTTGCCGCCGGAGGATAGGCAGAGGGGAGAAGAGTTGATTGCATATTGGGAGAAGACCCTTTATGATGGAGGTGAAGCGGAGTGAAGAGAGTGCTTATTATTACAGGGCCTTTCTTTGAGGATATAGAGGTTCAGTATCCTTACTATAGGCTGAAAGAAGATGGATACGATGTTGTTATTGCAGCCCCAGAGAGGGGTAGACTGGAAGGCAAACATGGTTATGTTATAAAGGCGGATATATCGTTTGATGAAGTCAATCCTGAAGAATATGATGCTCTTGTCATTCCCGGTGGAAGGGCACCCGAGAAGGTAAGGCTCTACGATAGCGTTAAATCTATTGTTAAACATTTCTTTGAAAAGGACAAACCTGTTGCTACAATATGCCATGGGCCTCAGGTACTTATCTCTGCCGGTATTATTAAGGGAAGAAAGGGTACATCGTATGCAGGAATAAGAGATGATCTTATTGCATCAGGGGTAGAGTATGTTGATGAACCTGTTGTGGTTGATGAAAACTGGGTATCGTCCCGTCATCCGGGAGATCTCCATGTGTGGATGAAGAAGTTTATAAAATTGCTGGAGGCGTAATTATGACTAAGTTGTTTAATGTACATACAACCTGGGGTGAAGGTTCATATTCCCCAGAGAAGTGGATAGAGTATGCTAATTCTCGTGGCATAGAAGAGATAACATTTATTGACTTTGTGCCACCGGGTAAGTGGGAAGAGTATAAGAAGGCTATGGAAGATCTTAAGACAGACGGTATAAATGTTTCTTATGGTGTTGAGGTGCCTGCAAAGGTTTTAAAAGATACTCCACCATCGCTGCTTGAGATATTTGATATTGTAGCTATATCTGAGCGGTGCTTTGATAAAAATGACGATGTGCCTCACATTATGGAAGATTTATTCCTTCAGTGGACAGAAAAACTGCCACTTATATACTGGATAAGACCGGGTATGTGGTATAAACAGTATGGAGATACTTTGCTGGGACTTGAGTACTATGTGGATATTCTGAAAAGGGTGCCAGAAGATAGAATTATACTGGAGGTTAACCGCAGGTATAATATACCACCACCATATGTTCCAGCACTGCTTGATGAACTGGGGTATAGATTTGTTGTTGGTGTAGATGTGGGGTCTCCAGAGGAACTTCCACGATATGAAATACCTATTTTAGGCTTTACATTTGCCGATGCAGAGGAGTAGCCTCTGCATCGGTTTTTTTATTTGAGACTGTCGTATATATCCCTAATCTGTTCGTGATACTGGCGGAATATATCCAGTATTTTGGGATTAAAATGTTCAGGTTTAGTGCGTCTATCACCTTCTAAAATAATCTTCATAGCCTCTTCATGGGTAAGGGCTGGTTTGTATGGTCTGGCATCTCTTAGGGCATCATATACATCGGCGATAGCAACAATTTGAGCCTCTATAGGAATCTGATTACCCTTAAGCCCAAATGGATATCCACTACCATCGTATTTTTCGTGGTGGTAAAGTGCAATGTTGCGTGCAACCATGAAGTGCTGTTTGTTACCAATCAGTTCGGCTCCAAATTCTGTATGCTTTTTCATGAGTTCCCATTCTTCTTCGGTAAGAGGACCTTTTTTCTGAAGTATTTTATCGGGGACCATGATCTTACCTATATCGTGAAGTGGAGCATATTTTCTAATCTGGTCAACAAGCATCGGAGGTAACCCCATTTTTTCAGCTATAAAACCAGATATTTCTCCCACTCTTTGAATATGTTTACCCGTAATATCATCGTGTTTTTCTGCTATGCGGGCTAGCGTTGTGGCAAAGTTGTAGTAGGCATCGTAGAGTTCTTTTTCTCGTTTGCTAACATGCTCATAGGCCCTTAGTGTGTTGGCCCTTTCCCTGTCTATCTGCTTCAGAAATTCTCTGTTTTTCTTCACCATTTCTTCTATCTTTTCAGCAAGGGTTTTAATTTCATAAGGGGTATTGGTTTTAAAGTCAGACAAGTCTATGATGTTTGATTCATTTTGTTTGGATATATCAAGGTTCTCAACAAGATTACTAAGATTTTCTAATGGTAAAGCAATGCCGTGAGCAATTTTTTTGGATGCATGGATGGAGGTAATGATAGAAACCGATGCTACGAATATAATGGCGAAGAGTATAGCTATACCTATAACTAATATGCTTGTAGAGTAAATACTAAAAACCATAGTAAGATGTCCGTTATCAATTCCCTTTATGTTTAGAGGGGCAATGACATATGCCTGAGTAATACTTGTATGCTTAAATTGCGTTTGTGTGGGAGATGGAGAAAGAGTGGACAAGATATTTGATGGGACAGATGCTGTTATAAGTATAGGTTCCATGTTGGGACCATATAGATTTATTCCGTTTATAGAGTGAAAATGTTTGATGAATGCTGTTATAATACTTTTTACCGTGTTGTATACAGGACTGCGTTTACTGGCTACATACCGCACAAAATATGTGCCCGATGGTGTCTTTACAAGGCCAGTGAGTTTTATGGTCATATTGGGATATATCATAGAGACGGAAACAATAGTGGTACTACTGATATCTGCATCGGTGGGTGTTGCGATAATACTGTCTGAGAGTATGCTGCTGATGCCATTGTCTTCTGCTTGTTTTAATTTTGTTGAGAAGATTGGGATGTAATAGGTGTTTACAAGCCTGCTGACATATGCATTGGTGATATCGCATGTTGCCTCTTGAATAGATCTAACACTATTTGCCATGTTGCTGTGAGCTATAAATATGATGACAATAGATAAAATAATTGCTACAAGCAAGGATATGGTGATAGACCATATGCGGCTGCGTAGTATTTCCCGCCTAATGAACTCTTCAAATGTTTCTCTACTGTTTTTCCCCATGCTACAAATATTTTATACTAACTGTGGAGGTGATTGCTATGGAAAAATGGTTAGTAATCAGTGATACCCATGATAATATACCGATGTTGAAAAAACTTCCAGAAATAATAACGAAGTATGGTATTACCCGTATTTTTCATGCGGGTGATTTTATTGCCCCATTTGTGATGCCATATCTTATGTTTGATGGTATTGAATTTATCGGTGTATTTGGTAACAACGACGGTGAAAAGCTTTTTATGGTGGAAAAGAGCCAGGGTAAAGTTAAGGTTGGCCCTATAGAGATAGATACGCCATATGGTAAGGTGTTTCTTATGCACGAGCCATATGCCCTTGATGCGGCTATAAAAAGTGGTTTGTATCCGTTTGTGTTTTATGGGCATACTCACAAGGTGGATATACGCAAGGAGGGAGAAGTGCTTGTTGTTAATCCCGGTGAGTACTGCGGTTATCTTACCGGTGTATCTACGGTGGCTATTGTCAATCCCGAGACGAAAGATGTTGAACTTATAGAGGTGGGCCATGTGGACCGTTAAGGCAGAGCCAGAAGATTTCATCGTTGTTGAAGATATTTTACTGCCCCCGGAAGGTGCAGGGTATTACCTGTATTTCTTGAAGAAATCTGGCCGCACCACGCTGGCTGTTGTTAAGGAGCTATATCGCCGTTATGGAATAAAAAAGGGCGATATACAGTTTGCCGGTATGAAGGATAGAGATGGTATTACATATCAGTATCTGTCATCTGTAAAAGATATTGGTCAATATGTAGAGGCAACGACTTATCAGCTGTGGCATACAAAGGATATTACTTCACATATTGATAGAAAAGCCCTCAAGGGAAACTACTTTTCTCTTCTTGTAAGAGGAGCAAAATTTATAAATACATCTGTATTGTCTGGTGGCTTTATCAATTATTTTGACTATCAACGGTTTGCCGTGTTTTCAGAGGGGATAGCAGCTCGTTTGATATTGAAAAGACAGTATAAAGAAGCATTATGGACCCTGCTGACACCAGGAACAAGGTCCCTTATTAAAGAGCCATTTGAAGCAGAAGATTTTCGCAAGTGTCGTAAGCTGGCCCGTACACCTTGGGAACGAAGACTATTTGACTTTTTGCGTAGAAAAGGGCCTAAATATAAAGATGCCCTCAGGTATGTTGATGGTGACCAGCGGGCTATTAGCATGCTTGCGTATCAGTCATATTTGTGGAACAGAACGGTTTCCAAACTTGTAGAGCGTTATGGCGAAGATATTCGGTATATAAATGTGGCTGGTAGGCAACTTGCCGTGGCACGCAGGGTAAGGAAGTCTTATAAGGTACCCTTTATTACATGGTTTTTGGCGGAGGAGTGGTGGGATTTACCAGAACCTGTTAGACAAGCGATAAAAGAGGTATTGGAGGAAGAAGGATTTTCTGAACTATTTGAACTTAAGACAAAGGTATATGGCTATACACTGATACTTAGATATAGGGATATGATAGAAAGACCTGAGATTATTTCCAATATACAAGAGCAAGAAGGTGTGAGACTGGTCTTCCATTTACCTATAGGATCATATGCAACTATGTATGTTAAGCAGCTTGCTGTCTATCACGATGAGATGGTTGAAGTAGCTGGGGGGGAACTACAAGCACAATAAGCCCGAGTATGCCCGCAATGATAAAAGGTAGGTGTTTGTCCAATGCATATAAGTAGCCGCCGAGCAATACGCCGGTGGCATTTCCTATATTAACCATAGAAGAGATAATTCCTGTACCAACAGCTCTTTCGTGTTCTTCAAGAAATGGAAGAACTATACTTTGGGAACCACTATATAAGCTTTCTGACCAACCATGTGCAAAGTAGTAGATGCCTGCCGTGGAAAGGGAACTGTGTAATATAGAGAATGCGGAAATACTGACACCTCCGGCCATCAGCTTGAATAAGGAGATAGGACTAAGTCCTATGTGAGATAGTAGTGGCAATGTTATAGATGCCAGTGGTGATAGAGAAGCTAGTAGTCCTATAACTGCTTCTTTTACTCCTAATGTGTCTTTTAAGTAGAGGGATATGACAACATTGGTCATGCTACTGCCCAATGCTATGAGTATAGTCAATATAAGTGGCCATACAATTTTTTGTGCTACCGTTGTGTAGCGTGCTTTTTCTTTGTGATGTTCTCTTAGTGGTGCCATAGGTGGAATGGCAATGTATATGATAAGTGCAGCTATACTTGCCAGTATGGCATAAGATATGAAGATGATGTTATAGCCTATGTATTGAGCTATAACACCACCAATGGGGGGACCTATAAGAAATCCCAAAGAGATACCTCCAATAAATGTGTATAGTGCCTTGTAGGTGTTATCTGGATATACTATGGAAAAAATGTGAACTCTTGGAGGCATTTCCATAAATGCCAAACCTTCAAATATTGCACCTATTATGACGCCATAGATAGAGTGGATAGAGAGATAACACAATGCCGCAATAGACGACATAAACCAACCCATGGTTATAATGATGCGAGGAGAAATGTAGTGTGACATCGTGGCACCGACATTGAGGGCTATAAGTCCTGCTACTGTAGATATTGCCATAACAATGCCGGCATGTACTGATGTGCCACCCAGATCAGATATATAAAGGGGCATAATTCTGGAAAATAGTGAAGCCCCAATAGCCCACAGAAAACCGCCTAGTGTTATAAGATAAACTGTTTTCTTGCTTGCCATAATATGCATCTCCTCCCACGATGCGATATTATACTATACTTAGCATGGGCTTGAGAGGTGATTACATTGGTAAAGATTGGTAATGTATACAATATGGGAGATTTCTTTATGCCTCATATGGTAGAGCATGTTAACACCATTATTGATTCTTATGGTGCTGGATTTGGTGTTGTAGGTTTTACAGGAAGTGATCTGAAAAGTTATCTTCTCTGGCTCATTGACCATATAGTAGATGGAGTTTATCCTGCTTGTGGCCTATATATTAAAGAGGCTTATGTAGACTACTATGTGCCTTCTGATAATATCTGGATTAATATGTGGCGACTGGCAATACACTCTAGTCCTATAGGATTAGGTGGGGAAGTAGTATTAATTCCGTATGTAAAGAAGTATCCATTTTATATCTTATCGGTTCTTAGTGAGATAGAAAATATTATGAAGAGTAGTAATATTACAGACATTAATGTGCTTTCTATTCTTGAGAAAAAGCTATTTGAGACGAAGATAAAAATTATTGTCGATATGTCTAAAGAGGAGATGGTCAAGATAGATTGGTTGATATGTCGTTTATATAGTGACGAAATGATGTCTTCGCTTTCGGGAGGTATGAGACGTAAATTCAAATCTGCAGTGAGGGAGGTCTGTAATGACAAATTCTAAAAAAATAATCGTTGCTCTCATTGTACTAATACTTGCTGTGGTCGTTGGTGTATGGTACATGCGTTATGAGATAGATCGGAAGTCAACAGATGTTTTTTCTGATGTTAGTAGTCAAATGTATGATACATTGCTTAAGCAATACGAAAAAGACAGACTTTCCAACGATGAGGTTAGCACTTTGGTAGGTTATCTTGCCCGTACCGTAGCTATGGGAGTATATCCTGATATGCAAATACGCAGTGTAGATATTGGCGATATCAATACCGATGGAAAAATTTTTTCTGCTCGTAATATTAATGTTGTTCTTGATAGAGCCCGTATAGATATTGATAGTATCACATATGATGGTACACAGACGGCCATATCCTTTTCTGTTTCTAAAGACGGAAAAGGTGGTTTTTTAGGACATGTATCAGCTGGAAAGATATATATCCTATACTTAGAAGATGGCAAGTGGATACTTGGGAGGTGAAAGAAAGATGGACCATCTAAAGGTAAAGTTTGTTAGAGACCCAATACACGGAGAGATAGAGCTATATCCTATTGAAAGCCTTGTTGCAGATACAAGGGCTATGCAGAGGTTGAGAAAATTGTCTCAGCTTTCTGGTGCTGTATATACATATCCGGGTGCTACTCACACCCGTTTTGCCCATGCACTGGGTGCCATGCATCTTAGTGGACTATATGCAAGAAGATTATATCCCGGTGATGATAGGGTGTTTACTCTTGCCCGTATAGCGGGGCTTGTTCACGATATAGGGCATGGTCCTTTTTCCCATCAATTTGACGATACGGTTTATCATGCCATGGGGCTGAAAAGGGGGCATGATGACTACAGAGAGAAACTTATACTTGATGTACTCCACCGGCAAATGGAAGAGTTGTTGCAGGTCAAACCTAAGGCTTTCCGCGATCAATTTTATAAACACCTTGAGTATATAGGCTTTTCTCCAAAGCCTTCAAGCATAGAAGAACTAATGCATGAGGTGTTTAATGTCTTAGAGGGAAAAGATAGAGAAGGCTACTCTGTTATGTTTAACATGGTGCAAGGACCTATTGGTGCCGACCGTATGGATTTTCTGCTGAGAGATGTGTACTATTCTGGTGTTAGAGGAGTGGGCTTTGTAGACTATCAACGTATCATTAGACATACGGCTAGGCGCGTATACAAGGGTAAAGAGGTTATTGCCTATCATAAGAAAAATATAGACATGCTTTCTTCATTTCTCTTTACTCGCTATATGATGTATAAACATGTATATTTCCACAAGACTTCCCGTGCGGCAGATATTATGATTCAGGAACTGTTGGAGTTGGCTGCCGATATATTGAAACTGCCAGAGAAGGTTAAAGATACAGATGAATTTATGCAACTGTCCGATGCCTATATTACGGAGGGGATACGCTTTTTCTATGAGAATAGGGCCCTGCTTGATGGGAAAGCACGGTCAAAGGTTGAAAGGGCATATGAGCTACTCAGAAGACTTGAGAGCAGAGATTTGTATAAACCTTTGCTGGATACTATGAAGTATTTTGATGAGAGTGAACTAACGAAAAAGACTATTGTAGATCGTAAGGACATGGTAAAACTTGAAATTCAGGCATTTATTGGCAAGATAAAAGAGAATATGGAAAAAGTTCTTGGTGGGGTGGGGATAGATGCTGAAGATAGGCAGGAACTTAGCGATATATTAGAGCATTTTGACGAGATATTTATAGCCGATGTGCCTTATTATATTACTGTGTTTGACCCTCGCGAGTTTACGGCCAATGATGTATTTATATACGATACAAATAAGGTTTGGAGTTTGTCCGAATATCTTGAAGAAGAGTCAGAACAACCGGTACTTATGCATGGTGTAGTCTATCTACTCCGTGTGTATGTCCGCAAAGATGTACGTAATTTACTTGTGAAATATAACATTATCCCTTCGTATGGAGGGGACAATACCCCATCTACTTTATGGTAATGAGTAGTGAAAGGGGCCTTAAGGCCCCTTTCACTTATTTGAGGTAGGATATAAAGTAGTCTTCTATAAATCTAAGAGCCTCTTTCCATGTTTGAGGATTGGCTATATCTATATCCATAAGCCTTAGAAGAAGAACTCTGGGATTTTCAGATCCTCCTGCTGCAAGAAGTTCTTTATATTTGTCTACGAAGCCTTCATATCCTTCTTTGTATCTCTTAAAGATAAGCAGAGACACAAGCTCTGCCAGTGTATAAGAGTATACATAGAATGGTGTGTGCAAGAAATGTGGTATACCAACCCACTCATCTTTATATGTTTCAGGATAGTCTACACTATCTCCAAAGAGCTTTCCATATGTTTCAAGGTAGAGCTCTGATAGATCATCTGGTGATGCCCCTTCTCTGGTGACCCTTCTATGTGCTTCTCTTTCAAAGATATAGAATGTGTTTTGTCTAAAGACTGTTCCGATGATATCTTCTATCTTGCCTGCAATTTCAGATTCTACATTTATACCCTGATTCCTAAAGTAGTCATGAAGCAGAAATTCACCAAATGTAGATGCCACTTCTGCCAAGGCCAGTGGGGGATGGAAATTTAGCGGTGTTTGTTTGCCGGATAGCACCCCGTGAACACCATGGCCTAGCTCGTGGGCTAGTGTTGCCACATCTCGTGATGTACCTGTAAAGTTTACCATGACATATACAGGTGCTCCAGGAGACTGATACATGCAGAAGGCACCACCCATTTTGCCTGGTACCGATGGGGCATCTATGCGATTTTCTTCAAAGAACTCTGCCACGATGTCGTATATCTCCTTGTCAAAGGAGGCAAGCGATGCGAGAACGGCTTCTTTGGCTTCTTCCCAAGAGAAAGTTTTCTCTTCTCCTACAGGTGCAAAGAGGTCATAGATAGGTAGTTTGTCTCCTGCGCCAATTTTCTTTGCTTTCCAAGACCAGTATTTCTGTGGTATATACATGTTTTCCCATACGATTTCGGCCATTGTATCTACAACTTCGTCATCTACATCGTTTTCTACATTACGCATAGAGACCGGTGATGGATATTTTCTTAGATCGGCTTCTTTGTCCCAGTCCATGGCAACTATGGAAAACAAGCCTCCCAATGTTTTTCTGTTATCTCTGAAAATACTTAACATAGTATCCCATGCCCATATTCTGTCTTCTCTTTTTCCAGACATACGCATTGATCGTATCTGGGGCATGGGTATCCATTTGCCATCTTTTTCTGCCCCCAGTGTGCCACTAAGTGTATCGTAGAGCTTAACAGCTCCACCACGACCCGTAGAGTTCTTTAAGGATACTATTTGTTCTCCCTCAGGAGAAAAGGTGTGTGGTGCTTTTCTCACAAGTTTTTCAAAGAAGTGTTTGTATGTCTCAAGAGAAGGATGTTCCATAAGAGATTTTAATTTTTCCACACCCAGACCAATAAAGGTAGAAGTAATTTTGGCAAGGTATCCTTCAATCTCACCCGATTCTGCCATCATAAGGCCCATATACTTCTGAGCATCGGGATCCTGTGTGTTCTCGGCATATTTCAAATAAATATACGCAGATGCTATGCCTACCCTATGTAAAACCCTCTCTACCTTTACAATAATATCCTTTATTTGTTCAGGATTAATGGGAGGTGATATAGCCCTTTGTGTTTCTTCTGCAAGGCTGCGGGCTTCTTCCTTTGCCTCTTTAAATATAGAAATAGCCTGCTGAGCATTGTCAAGCAACAAGCTTAGGTCCCATCGTGGCAACTGCTTTTCCATATGACATGCCTCCTTTCAGATAGCATTTTACCATAGGAGACATGCAGTATTTATGGGTATGATTTGATATTGATAAACTCGGGGTAGCGGGCTGTTTCTGCTAATTCTACGGTTTCTTTGGAAATCCTCCTTACATTGATAGTTTTATTCAATGAGGGGTCTATTATAAGTAGACCTACGCGTATATCTTTGATACCCTCTTTATTTCTTAATTTCTCTATCATCTTGCTACTCCATAGTATAGCTTCATCTTCGGTAATGTCTGGTCTAACAATCCATACACCTATGTCCTTTATTGTGTATGAATCTTTGCCACACAGTTCTGGTACGATAAGAGTCCGAATTGTATCAATGTTTCTTACCAACGAAGTGGATCTTATAAATATAGATGCAAATATCTGTTGTTTCTCAATGAGTGAGTGGATATGGTTGATTGGATGTTCACGGTGAGCAAATAATGTTTCTGTATATAGGCCGAATAGGCCGAATACGATAGTAGAAGATACGGAAGTAAGAAGGGATGCATTTGTGGATATCTGTTTGTTAAAAATGATGCTTTGTATCAAGCTTTCACCGAGTATTGAACCAAAGAAAACAATAAGCCAATATATGATGGGAAGTAGATTACTTGGTATTTTACCAATGTGGAGGATTGTAATAATTAATAGTGGAATAGTTAATAAAAGTCTTATTAGTGCATATGAATACTGGTGGTGACTAATAAGTATGGGGAATGTTAGGGCAATGACGACTATTACAAGTTCAATAATTATCGTTATATAGCTTTTTATATTGTGAGTTATCTGAAGAAGTAGAAACACTCCAATACCAATAGGAAGGAAATATGCAAGAGATGATTTTTCTGCTACTGGTGTCGAGAGAACAGAGATGATTAGTATAAGAAAAGATGTCTCGGCCAATAAGATGATATACTTATATCGTGAGTACATATATACGAGTGTTAAGGTGACAAATGCTGTGAGAGATATTACAATTATAGATTTTACTTCTAAAAAATCTAACAGATTGTGAAAGAAGATGTAACGATCGGCATATGAGGCAGGTATTATGTATGCTTGTGATAACCAACCGGCTTTATCACCTGTAACATATGTGATTTTTATGGTGTTCTCATAGCTTAGCAGTGATGGGGGAAGTGTATAGCTGATATTATATGTGTATCCGTGGTGTCCTTTAGCAATGTTTTTTATATTTAAGGGTTTACCGTTAAGAATTACTTCTGATGGAATGATTCCCTCATTAATAAATAGCGTAGGATTATTGATATGAAATATTTTGTCTAATTTGAATGTTGTTTGAAAAGTATATGTTGTGCCGGGATCTTTGGTAAGTATTCCCTTTTCGTAAATAATTTCAACAGGTCCATCTGCGTGCCATGTATCTAATGGAAAATTTGTGGGTTTATCTATAAGCATATTCCAATACATTATGCTGTATATAAGTATGAATACTGCTACGATGAGAAAGGCCACTTGAGCGTATATGAGATGTTTATCTATTCCTTTTGAGCCCATTATTATTTTTCTCACCTTTTATATTCTACATTGTCTTTCAAACTGATAAAATAACTGTGGAGGGAATATCATGGTAAGAGATAAAATTACAGCATATTTAGAAAGAGAGCGTGAGGGATGGGACACAATTATTGTGGTCGGTCCTTCTGGTATAGGTAAAACATATCTTGTTAATGAGGCAGCATCACAATTGGGATATAAGGTTATAAAGGTTAATCTTGCTTCTCGTGAGAATCCTGTGAAGTCTATCGTCTCCGCTCTTGAGGTGCACTTTGGTGATAAGGTTTCTGAAGAAAGTGGAGTTTTGTCCATTACGGGTATCAAAGGTTTGTTAGTGGGTAATGTACCGTTAGCTGAAGATGTCCTTTTAGGTTCTCTTGCCTATTTTTTGGAGCTTTTATTGGGAGAAGAAGAAAAAACCTTGCTACTAATAGATGATATCCCAACTATGTACATTACATTTACTGTTAGGTTACTTAAAAGGTTGAGAACAGTTTCTGCCAAAGGATGTCACAAGATTGTTGCCATTATGAGACAAAAACCTGATATTGATTTTCCTGATGATAGTATTATCGTACTTGACGATATAGATAAGCAGGTGTTCATTGAACAATTTGGTGAATCAAAAGGTTTTCTGTTATGGGAATTAACAAGATCTAACTTAGGCTTATCTACTTTTATTTCCGAGACATCTCATCATTGGACTGTCAGAAGAACATTAGAAGGTTTGTTTTTTGACATATATGAAGGACTTAGCGAAGAAGAGAAGAAAATATTAAAATTCCTTGCCGTATGGGGTATGGGATATGATGGTTTTTTTACCTTAGAGTTTTACGATTCGCTTGATGGTTATAAAAAGGCCCTTATTTCGCATTTGGCCAAAAAGCATATCTTAGAGATATTTGCTTTTGGTGGTTTTCGCTTTAAGGCTTTGCAGTTTATGAACTATGTTTTTCAACAGGTATCTGAAGATGAGAAAAAGCAACTGGCGGAAACTATAAAACAGGTTGTTGTATTAGGTAAGAAAATATTTTTGACTAGAAGGGCATATTTTTCTTTGTATAAAATGGGCTGTCTGAGAATGTCAAGATATGTGCTTATAAAGAGTCTTCGCTCTATTAGGGCAGTGAGTGGGGGAGGTAATACCGATATTCTTATTGGTGTAAAAGAGCACTTTTTGAGGCGTGACGATGTCAGCGTAGAGGAGATTATGTTTGTGGCTTCATATGTTTGGTGGCTTGACATGTATGATGAGCTCTTACTTGATGTATTTAATAGACATAAAACTTATCTTTTAAAGAGGGCATATCTCAGCAGATTTTATGGTTTTCTTGAAAGATTATTTCTTGGAACAAAAGAAATCATGCCTCCTATGGAAAAAGATTATGGTCCTGTTATAGCGTTTATAGATAGGCTGGAGAATGCATGGGAAACGCATAAGTGGGATTCACAGATAGATGACGATATTGAAGAACTAAGAGAATCTATACATGGCATATGGCTATTTATTTATTATTATGTCAAGGCTTTGATTACTGATATGTCCAGGAAAATGGATTATGTTTATAAAGCATATGAAATTGCTACGGATATGGAGAACCCCGTATTTATTGTGGAAATTGTAAAGCTGATGCTTAGTATTAGTCCTTTGGCCCGCTTTGATGAACGTATAGATATGTTATCTAAGGCATATAGAATTTCACCTCCCACAAGTCATTTATTTGAGAAACTTGTGCCTGATATGATAGAAAACTTCAGAGAAGTGTCAGAAAGAGCTGTTATTGATGAATTTATAGACTATGTACATATGCATTTTAAAACACTATCTTATAAGGAAGTTTTGTTTGCTAAATCTGTTTTTCATTATATGATTAGTGGAAATCTTGCAAAAGCTTCTATATTCATTTCTCTTTTAGAGGAAATTGCCAGTAGTCCTATTGTACCTACATATTTGAGGGCACTTCATGCTGTGCTTGTGGGTGACAAGACAAAATACGATAAGTATATAAAGGAATTGGCTACAATGGCCGACATGTCAAATGATTATGTAATTTACCTTGTAGATATGGCTTCTGTGTGGCTCAATAAGGAGACTCCTAAACTACCGTATAGACCTCTTGAGAAAGAGTCCCGGCTTGCCTTGTGGTATTTATCGTTTTGGGCATATGCGGCATATTACATGAATGGCGATACCCTTGACGAGGGGTTACAGTTTATTGATATGGTTATAGAGAATTTATCTGCGGCAGGCATGGAATTTAGCAAGCATGTAGCCTATGTTTATAAAGGCCATATTTTATATAAACGAGGCGAAATACTGCGTAGCAGGGAGTTTTTCAAAGCTGCATATATGTTTTTTAAAAAGTCTGGCTATGATGAGAGGGCAAGCAATCTTATTGCTATATTATCTTATGTAAGACCTGATCAGGGTGATAGGAATTTGTCACCTAAAGATATATATCTTTCATGGTCTTATTATTATAGGAGGGTAGACTCTATAGCTTCTCTTTATGAATCTCTCATTGATATGCTTTTATACATAGCAGAATCCGATAGTGTGGATCTGTTTCTTGATAGATTGATTTCCGAGATGCTCTATATACTTGTGGCCGAAAAGATCTTTATATTTGCCTATAAAGATGATGAAATTAGATATTTCAAGTCATATGGTTTAGGTTCATCAGGCACTTCGTTTACAAAAACTGTGAAAGAGATACTTCGTGAGGGTAGTATGATATCGCTTAATCCTTCTACTCTTCAAGCAGTATATAGGGGAAATGACTATACCATAGGCCTGTTTGCAGAGAGTCCTTCTGTAGGTATTTTTGACCATATACATCTTGACATGGCCGAGAAGATTTTGCGTATAGTAGAGTCTGTTCTTGTTGGCAATGAGGTGCGTAGATTAGCTATTTATGATTCACTAACAGGGTTATTTACACGATGGTATTTCTATATACGGTTTAGTGAGGAGTTTAAAAGAAGCAAGCGGGATAATAGACCGTTGGCCGTTTTGTATATGGATATAGATGATTTTAAAAAGATTAATGATAGATATGGGCATCTTGAAGGAGATGAAGTGTTAAGGCGAGTTGGTAGAGTTATAAAGCAAAATGTTCGTACAGTTGATATGCCTGCCAGATATGGCGGTGAAGAAATGGTTGTTATGCTAACAGGTAGCAGTATAGAAGATGCTGCAATGGTTGCAGAGAGATTGAGAAAGAAAATCAAAGAGGAGTTTTCGGAAAAACCTTATAAGGTATCTGTATCAGTTGGTGTGGCAGGTATTCCAGAGCTTGATGTTTCATCTCCCGATCGCCTTATTGAGATGGCAGATATAGCTATGTATCACGCAAAACGCACTGGCAAAGATAAGGTTGTAATATATTCTTCTGAACTTGAAGAAGCTTAGGAACCATAACGCCACACTTTGCGTCTTTGTTTGCCTCTCTTTTTTCTTGTTGTCTTTTTCGATTGCTTTATTGTTTTTCTTGGTGGTTTAGTGGAGGGTGGTGTTTGCTTTCTAATAGTTATCTTTGTTCCTATCCACAAAATAAATAGAAAAACTGGTATAAGCACATAAAGAGGATAACCATGTTGTGCGAGTGTTGTTTGGGGAGTGTCTAAGCACCAGATAGACGACATGTTAAGTGTATTAGGAGTCAAAGTGTCTAAGAAGTGTAGTGTTGCAGGAGAGAAGTGACAGTGTTTTACTTTGCCAGTTGATATCCACCAGATAGTGTCAGATGTAAAGTCTATGCTGATGCCTTGTTTTTTCAATGGTGTGCCCGGCAAGGGGTGCAGTGCATCTTTTATAATATAAATTTTGTTTTTGTATTTAATAAAGTATGTTGTTTGTTTATTTTCTTTGTTTATAGAGAGGTTCTTATTTAGCTTGTATATGTGCTTCGTTATCTTGGTTGCTGTGTGGGGTGGTGTAAGATAAAACTTGTCACCGCTGATGCCAAACCATAAGATTTTCTTTTCAATAGGATGACTGACAAGATGGGCCACGCTACCTGTTATTTGTAATGTAGCAGGTTCTGGCAATGTAGAGCTGTTTACAATGAAAGATGGCATGGTAGATACAAGGTATACATGTGATGGTGTTGTTATAAGAAAGTGGTCGTATGAGCCATAGATACTAGTTGGTGCTTCAGGAAGTGTGATAGAAGATGTTATCTGTTTGGACCATATAGTGATTTTATATATGTCTTTATGCTTTTGCCATATAGCAATGGTATCTTGTGAGCCACATATCGCTTCTCCTTTATGTGAGAATGTATGTGTGTATGGTGGTGATTTGTCAATGATGAGTGTTTCGTCTTTTTCTTTTTTAACTGCGATATAGTGTTCTGTTTCACATATAGCTTGCGGTATATCTATAAACAGGGGAATAGACGACGAAACCAGGGCTTTATTTCCCCATGCGGCCATAATCTTATCCCATACCATCGGGGGAATTGGTATAGGATGGTCTACACTACGAAAGTTTGTTGTTGGCTTAAAATCCCAACGATGTAGTCCATATATGTGTCCATCAGGACAGGATACATGAACAGTGGCCACTGTTGGACTGATTTGTGATGTGCCCCACAGTAGGTGGCCATTATCACATGGAAGATATATACCACCGTATGTAACAAATGTTGTCGGTGTGTCCATCTCGTATATATTGATACCGTCTTTAACTTGCACTAGTAGATACTTATCGTACATGACAATATCTTTTGCTCCTGGTTCGTGGTATTTATGTACAAGTTTGGGGTAGCCATCTATAAAATTCCATACAAGTATGTTGTCTCTAAAACATGTGTATAGGTATGGGAAAGAAAACCAACCTCCTGTGTTTGGCTGACCGAGAATTAGCCTTAGAGGTCCCACTGGAGAGTTCCATATAATAGAGCCATCTTTGAATATAGGTTCGGCAGATTGTGCGTATGTGGAAGGGGTGAATATGCTCATTAAAAGCAGTATTGTGGCAATAACTATGAGCCATCTTTTACTCATCTCTACACCACCTGATGTGTAGAGTATCAAGGTATTGGTCTGTGAGAATATAGGGAAGTTTCAGTAGAATGTGGGCAATGTTGGGGGAAGGGGGAAGTGGGGCTCCCCATGTGCCCAGTCTCATGATGTATCCTGATACTGGTGATATGGCATAGCTGCCTTTGATAATAAACATGTCTGGAAATGCCTTATATCCTTCATATGACAAAGAATGTTTTTCACTGTTGTACTTATAGTGGGCGAAAATAGTCGTTGTTGTGCCTGAGAATGCTATAAATATATCGTTGCCTACGGCACCTATAGAAATGGTAGAGAGTTTTTTTGTCTTTCTACTGAGTGTCCAATCGTCAAATAGCATCTTATGTTTTTTGCTTTTTATCTTGTTATTGAAGGTATAGGTGATGTAGGTTGGTCCCCAGAAGTGAGAGATCGTGGCACTGATGGCTATGTCGTCAATGAACCAGAGTGGGGCACTTATTTTTATTGTGGTGCCCGTTTGTGTTTCTCTATATGTAATATGGTCTTGTGTATACCATATATGGTTGCCAGCTATGTATATGTCTTCTCCGATGTGAAGGACAGTATCCTTATACTTATAGATTGTGGAAGTGTCTGTTATAGCAGGAGGTACACCACTGTGTAAAGCTATGTTATCTATAGTAGGATTGATGCTGATATGTGGTTGTTGAAGTGTGTTGGTGTCGGTTGCCGTATATATGTCCAGCGGGATTTTTTCTCCGTGTGCCATGGCTATAAGCTTGTTGTCACTACTTTTTACCGATGTTAGCATGGGAAGCGAGAACTCCTTAATTTTTCTGATACACGATGTGTCGTAAAGATATATCTCTATGGCGTCGGTAATATTGCTGTATATCACAAGCGTGTCTCCGTATAACTTGGTTGTGTACGGTATTTCTCTGTTTATATCAAAAGAAAGATTGCCAACGGTGAATTGTGGTTTTCTCATATAATAGGCTTTTATGTGTAGGTTTTTATCGTAAGTGAAGATTGATTGGTTACCTACAGAGAGGAAATTTCCATCAGAGAAAAACAAAGTACCACCTTGGGGTACTATTACAACCCCAAGCACAATGATAGCCGACAGTATCCTGTTGATTTGTGTTTTTAGTTTCCTAAAACCCATGATTTTTTGCGGTTTTCGGTTAGAGAGATACCTATAATTGCCCATGTAAAAACCATATGCGGTATCACTTCAAAGTGATTATTGGCAAATGATTGTATAAGAAATGATAAGAATCCTACGGTTCCTCCCCACACAATGTAATACGAAATTTCTCGTGAAGAGTTGTGTAGAAGTTTGAGGATAAGTTCAACAAAGATAGAAATGAGCCACCAAATAAAGGTAATTAATCCTGCAATGCCTAATTCCCCTAAAATGCGAAGGTACAGCATGTCTATTCTAAATTTGCCACCTAATCCCAAATTCCACGCTGTAATACTTCCAAAGGTGCCTGGACCGGATCCCCATATGGGGAATTTTCTCCAATGTTGTATCTCAACCTTCCATTGAAATAGTCTACCTCCTAATGCGCTTTTGTATCTATAATAAGGAGACAGCAAGCCGAGAAAACGTTTTCTTATTGGTGGAATAATTAAGGCTGCTAATGCCCCAGATGAAATCCACCCTATGGCGAACTTAGCGTTTATAAGTAATAACCCTATGCTTGCTGCGATGACGAAGGCAAGTAATGAGGCTCTAGACAAGGTGAATATGTGTGCTATAAGATGGATGCCCAGTAAAGCAATATAAATATATTTTGTCTTGCTTTTACTACCAATAGATAGCCCCAGTAGTATTGCTTCAGCTCTTTCCATAAATGATGCCAGAATATTGGGACTGACAAATATGGCAAAAGCTCTTGTTGTTTTTGTATCAACAAGAGAATCTATCCAATCTGGTGGAATAGGAACCTTATTAATGTATTGGTATATTCCCAGTAGCGCCATTGGCAAAGTTGATAGTAGAAGAGGCCATATCATTTCTTTTGGTTTTATATCGGAAACGGATAGCAGAAGTAGTATGCCATATGGTAGTAGTAATCTTCTTACAGTGTCTTGTAATACCCACATTGATACATTGTTAATGCCAGCACTTATAAAGAACACGCTTGTAAATATGGCGAAAGGTATCCATAGTTCTTTTCTTTTGATGATGTCAGGTAATTTTACAATGACAAGTATCCATACAAATAGTATAAATGCATCGTCCCATAGACTGCTTATGGGGTATAAGTGGATTTTGTGTTTGAGAAGATAGTCAATCCAGGGGAAGAGGAAGGATATCCACATGACTATTCTATATAAGGTGCTCATCATGGACAGCTCACCTCTAATATTCTTCCCCAGACACGCCAATTATGTCCTCTTACCTCAAGACTACTACCAGAAAGGGCATCTTTTCCGTTAATTTTTATAGGTATTTCCCCACCGATAGGTGAAACGGTTAATATGACATCGTCTCTTGTTGGGTCTGGAAAAGATTTAATGCCTTGGGGAGTCCATCCATATATATATGGATGGGTAATGGTGATATCTTTGAGTATAAGAACTTCTTGTCCTAGGACATCGTATAAATGTTCTCCAACCTTCATATTATTAATAACAGATGGGTATACGCTACGAGCTATGATCTTATATGAGCACCCGGAAGTTTGTTGCCTCTGTAAATATTCAGGGGCTCGGGTATAGGGACCTGTTTGGACATCTACAACGATGCCATCAAACTGCCAAATGTAAGACTGTATTCGTAATGTATTACCTAAAAGAGCTAGCTTTTTGCCTACTGGAGGTATAGTTGCACTAAGAGGTTCTATATTTCTTATTTGTAGATATATATTGTATGTATCTTTTGATGCGATGGTTGTAGCAGATTGTGGAGTAGGAATAGCCCTGAGATAAGGTTTAATTTCTTTTCCTACAACAATATATGCTGGTTTGTCTGAGATGAGTATTGGGTCGTGTATTCTTATGTTAGTTGCCAGTTCCTTAGGAACATTTCTCCACACCAGTGTAATGGTGGCAGTATATCCACTTTCTTCTTTTTGGGGAGATTTGATGATTTTCCAGAAGTAGAAAATAACAGAAAAGATGATAATCAAGATGACAATACTAAGTATTATATCTACTGTATGTTTTTTCCTTTTTGGCACTTTACTTCCCTCCCATGATTTCTATCATCTTCTTGTTGATATTGTGCCAGTCCCATTGTCTGGCAAATTGAGAGATAACATCTTTATCAGGTGGATTTTCCAAGATTCCCTCTATATATTTAAAGATATCATGATTGCTCTTATATATGTAGATTCCTGGACCCTGAGGTATTGACGGAAGATTTGCAATAATTGTTGGTATACCTGCAGCAAGGGCTTCATATAGTTTAAGTGGGTTAATAGCTTTACTAAAAGCATCTTCGGTTTTAAATGGCATAAATGCAATATCTGAATGATATACAGCTGCAGCCACATCGTGTTGAGGCCTGAAGGGTATAAAGTGAATGTTTTTTAAAGCAATATTTTTTATTGCCGATGCATTTCCTGATAGTTTTCCTATAACAATAAATTGAATGTCTGAAAAGTGCTGGGCAATCTCAATAAATAGGTTGTGGTCTATCCATGGTCCCATGTGCCCGTGAAATATAATGCGGGGATGAGGAATATCTCTTAAGAAATCAGGTTCCTTGTGTGGTCCCCTCCATAGTTTAGTGTCTGTGCCGTTGGGTCTTATATAGATGGGTTTACCATAGTGTTTGCGGGGTTCTGCAAGTATTGGAGCTGTTACTACTATGGCATCTGAAAACGGGACCATTCTATTTTCGTATAGAATGGTGTCTTGGCGAGGTTCTCCTGACTCACTATATCTTATCTCGTCATACACGAAATATATAACTTTGGCACCTGAAAGTTTTAGTGACATAGCCCACGGTATATGAAAAGGTGATGATAGTACTCCCACATCTGGCTTTATAAAACTGATAATAGACTTTAGCCATTTGGATAGTAGATATGGAGAGAATAATTTTTCTGGATAGAGTAGAGGATATCTAATTATCGTAAGTTTGGGATTAATTGGTTTTATAAGAGGAATGGGCGGTGGCAGTTGTCCATTTAATCCTCTTATGGGGTAAGTTATTAGATCATAACTTCTTTCTATAACATATATATGGCTAATTTCTTTATGGGTAGATAAATCAAGGAACATTCTTTGCCATCTATGGCCTTTCCACGGTCCTGTTAATGTCCATAGTACTTTCACTGCCTTCCCTCCATTTCAATTACGCGAACGAGTTTTCTCCATCGTGGGGTTTCAATATATATAGAGCCTCCTATGACGAAGTTTGGAATAATGCCTTCTTGGAAAGGAATAGCCTTGAATGTGATTTCCCAAACTTGGGGATTATCTACAATGCCTATTGTTCCAGATGGCATGACAATGGCACTTTGCAATGAATGGATAGAAACAGATGCAACCTTCATAATAGGATTTCTCATAGTGTCTATAATAACATCTCCTGGTTTTACCATATGGGCTACTTCTGGGATAGAAGTAGTGTATCTGAATACCACTGTTGGGGCTGTATTGCCATTGGTGCTTGGTATTATCCATATTGCAAGCCCAATAATTAATAGTCCTGTGATAACTGCCCCTATAAAATTTAGCAGCAATTTCATTATCAGCGCCTCCTATATCCCTCTATAATTTATACATCAAGGATTATTATATGCTGTAGGGTATATCAAGAAAATGTATACAAATATACATGATTGACAT